>VYLG01000026.1_pt1 | contig 167999 bp, 170 predicted proteins | sample 5114351 | NCBI WGS metagenome assembly VYLG01 (sample SAMN12291798, study PRJNA351875) | freshwater metagenome | isolation source: freshwater lake | place: USA: Michigan, Kent Lake | collected 2013-08-15
CACCCGAGGCCCGCCTAACCCAACCAGCCCCACTTTACTTCAATCAATCTGCCCCAAAACCCAACATACAAAACAAAACCCCGCCAAAATGACGGGGTTTGTCAGCAGTCTGAGGGGCCCCAATCGGGGCCCCTTTTGCATTGACGGTTTGGTCCTGCCTACTCTGCGGCAGCTTGACTGGCGCGACGTTCGACTTCTTCTTTCAAGGCAATCGCCTTGTCTTCGCTGGTCACCGTGGGGACCTTCGAGAAGAAGCGCTTGATCTTCTGATCCAGATCATCGATCAATGTGTAGACGGCAGGCACGAAGATCAGACTCAAGACCGTCGACAGAGTCAGGCCACCAATCACCGCAATCGCCATCCCGTGCCGGAAGGCACCAGCACCCGCTGTTGTCATAGCCGCAGGTATCATGCCAGCGATCATGGCAATCGTGGTCATGATGATGGGTCGCGACCGCTTGCGGGCTGCATCGATCAGCGCCTCATGACGGGGCACACCGCGATGCTGCGCCTCGATCACAAAGTCGACCAATAGAATTGAGTTCTTGATCACGATCCCGATCAGCATCAAAAGCCCAATCATCACCGGTAGCGACAACGGCTCCTTCACCAGACCAAGCGCAATAAATGCACCGGCAGGGGCCAAGAGAATGACCGACAAAATGGTGATTGGGTGCAAGAAGTCTTTGAACAAGAGAACCAGCACGCAATAGATCAACAGGATGCCGAGGCCGATGGCACCGGCAAACTGGCTGAACATGTCGCCCAATTCTTCGGCGTCACCATCAGGTTTCACTTTCACACCAGGACCAGGATTCTTGTAGAAGTCTTCCTTCTGCAATTCTTCCAAGGCGGGACCAAGTTGCTTACCAGGTGCCAAGCCGGACGAGATCGTCACCACGCGCTGCCGGTCTTCGCGGGTAATTCGAGCTTCACCACCGCCGAATTGAATGTCGGCAACGGCACTTAAAGGCACGGTTTCACCCGTGGCTGTATTCACCCGCAGCGCACCAATGGCTTCAATATCTGCCCGGTTTTCACGTGCCAGCCGAACCAGAATGGGGATCTGACGCTCTCCGGCATTAAACTTGGCGAGATTGAGCTCAATATCGCCTGTCGTCGCCAAACGGGACGCATTTGCGATTTCAGCAATGGAGACACCAAGTCGCGCAGCCTCTTCCCGCTTCGGGATGATATGCAACTCAGGGCGTGTCAAATCTGCAGAGGAACGCAGGTCTACGGCCCAAGGTTTCTTCCGCATCTCATTCATGACACGTTGCGTTGCCGCCGCTAGCGCATCTGGGTCGTCTGAGGTCAGATTGATTGAGAGACCACCAGAGCCCCAGCCACCGCCAAAGCGGGCGCGAATGCCGGGAACTTTGCCAACGGACTTGCGAAGCTCTCCTTCGTAATCCTGTTGAGAGATCTCACGTTCTTTGCGATCGACCAACGAGATGAAGTAGGTGGCGCCGGTCAAATCACCATTGACGCTTTGCACGACGGACTTGGTTTCGGGGCGATCCATAACGATGCCTGCAACCTCGCGGGCACGCGCATCGGCTTCGTCAGGCGAGAGGCCAGGCGGCAAGTCGATGCGCATTTGCACAAAGCCTTGGTCGATAGTCGGCGTAAAGGTCTTGGGTGCCAAGCTCAACATCGCAACCGACACGGCCATCACGGCAAGACCGACGGCGACGGTTTTCCACCGATTGCGCAACGCCATTTCAAGGAAGGCGATATAGCGTTTGCCTGCCTCCCCTTCATGCTCTGGTGGGGAACGCGTGAGAATGAAGGCTGCCAAAAGTGGCGTAATCAAGCGGGCAACCAAGAGCGAGAACAGCACCGCAACAGCAACCGTTAGACCAAAGCTTTTGAAGAATTGTCCAACGATACCCGTCATGAAGGATACGGGCGCAAAAACCGCGACAATTGTCGCCGTGGTCGCAACCACCGCCAAACCAATTTCGTCTGCCGCTTCTAAGGCTGCCGAATAGGGCGATTTACCCATCCGGATGTGGCGAATGATGTTCTCGATTTCCACAATCGCATCGTCGACCAAGATACCGGCCACAAGCGCCAGCGCCAGAAGGGTTACATCGTTCAAAGTAAAGCCTAACAGGCTCATGACCCAGAAAGTTGGAATGGTCGACAAGGGGATGGCGATTGCCGCCAAGAAGGTCGCTCGACCATCCTTAATCACAAAGGTGACGATCCCCAGAATAACCGTCCCGATCGACAGCAACACCGTCTTAGAAATGTGGATACCTGTCGTCTTTTCAAGCACCCAAGCAAGGCCAACCAAGCTCACGCCAATGATCGCTGCCGCGGCAATAACGGGTCGCCAGCCGCCGAGGAAGACGGCCACCACTAAGGTTGCCAAGAGTGCACCTTCAAACAAGGTCTCCATCGACATGTCGAAGCTCTCTTGGACATAATCGGTTGGCGTGAACACGGGCTCAATGACCAAGTTCGGATAGGCTTTGCGTAACTCTTCGATTTTGAGTTTGACGGCTTCATAAGCTTTCAAAGAACTGGCGGTCTTAGAGCGCAAGACTTGGAACATCACGACGGGTTGGTCATTGAAACGGCCAATGCCGCGCAATTCACTCGACCCATCGCGTACATCAGCGATGTCAGAGAGGCGCACAACGCGGCCACCATTTAACACGATGGGCGTATTGCGAAGCTCATCTACCGTCTTTGCGGAGCCCAAAGCACGGATGGTTTGCTCCCCTGCACCTGACTCTGATTTGCCGGCCGGCAAATCGATGTTCTGACTGCGCAGCGCACGGCTAACCTGTGAGGCAGTCGCCCCGAAGGCGGTCAAGCGGGCGGGGTCCAAATCGACGGTGATTTGACGGCTAGCACCGCCCCAACGCTCAACCCGGCCAACGCCTTTTACACCCAGCAATTGACGGTTAAATTCGCGATCAATCAGCCAGGAAATGTCTTCCGCTGGCATGTCAGGTCCACGTACGGAATAAATCGCCAGTGGCTCTTGATCATTGAAGTCGATGCGGGCGACTTGCGGCTCATTAATCCCATCAGGAAGGTCGGAACGGATTTGCGACACGGCCGCACGCGCATCGTCAACCGCCTTAGAAATGTCGGTGCCGATTTGTAGTTCAACAAAGGTGTTTGAACTACCGGTGACCAGCGTGGTCGACATTCTCTTGACGCCCTCGATCGAGGCCAAAGCCCCTTCGACCTTGGTCGCAATCTGGTTTTCAAGCTCGCTTGGCGCAGCACCCTGCAGGCCCACGGACACTGTAAAGGCCGGGAACTCAATATCTGGGTTCGAATTGATCGGGAGCTTAAAGAAGGCCCCGATCCCCATGATCGTCAGCAAGAAGAATAGAAGGATCGGGGCGATCGGGTTCTTAATGGCCCAAGAAGATATATTGCGCATAACGACTTACCTTATTTCTTGGGCGGGGTTGCAGGTTGGGCGGGGGTGGCAGCTTTAGCCGCAGGCTTGATTGGATTGATCTTTTCGCCCTCCGCCAAGAAGGCAGAGCCGGCAGTAACTACGAGTGAGCCAGGCGGTGGACCGCTGACCAATTCAACCATCGAACCTTCCCGTGCACCAATCGTAACTTTCACCGTAGTGACGGAGTTATCGTTACGAAGAACAAAAACTGAAGCCCCTTCGCGGCCATAAACCAAGGCTGACGCGGGTGCTGTATTCACGCCACGCGGCTTCGACGAGGCAATCCCCGTCAAAAACACGCCAGATTTCACTGCCGGATTGGGTGCAAGCGTAAAGCGCGCCAAACCCGTGCGCCGTTGAGGGTCGATTTGAGCTGGCAAGCGACGCAGCGAACCTGTCACCATTGAGCCATCAGGTGCGTTAAATTCAGCAGGCATGCCGAGGCTTAAGCGGCTGATCTCAGACTCTGGCACTTCGGCGGCAACTTCCAAAGCATCATTGGCAACAATGACGAACATCGGCTGTCCGGTAGATCCTGCGATCTCACCAACATTCACTGAGCGCGAAATGACTTGGCCGCCAACCGGGGCACTAATCAAGCCGTTGTTCTGACGCGAGTTGGATTGGGCTTGCTGGGCGATTGCCACTTCGAGGTCGGCACGCGCCGCACCGACGCGGGCTGCTGCTTGGGCAACCGCCTGACGGCGGCCGTCGAGAAGCGCGTTGATATCGCCTTTTTGCGTGCGCAGACGGGCTTCGGCGGCACGTGCGGCCGCGCGGCGTCCTTCCAGTTGCTCAACCGACAAAGCACCTTCGCCCTTGATCGACAGGGCGCGCTGATACTCAGCCTCAGCTTGATCAAAGGCAATTTGCGCCGACGCGGTGTCGAGTGCGCTTTCGCGAGGACCGGTCTCGGCGCGGGTCAAATTCTGCCGTGCTGCGGTCAAGCCAACTTCGGCTTCCGCCAAAGAAGTGCGGGCACGCCGGACTTGCGCGGCCAAAAGCTCGCTATCGGCATTGACTTGACGACCATCGAGCCGGGCCAATGCTTGGCCTGCGACGACACGGTCGCCAGCGTCGGCCATGATTTGAATGACACGTGCGCCCGAGGAGGTTGGAAAGACGCGCGCTTCTTGGACGGCTTGAACTTGCCCTGCGACCACCAGACGACCCGTGAAGTTTTTCACTTCTACCGGCGCGACCGAAACGGCTTGAGGCATCCGACCACCCTCTTTCGCCTTGGCGTCCGGGCCTGCCTTTTTAGCGTCTTCGGCCTTTTTTGCGTCACCTGAGTTACCGCACGCGGACAGGCCCAACGTTGTGGCAAGGATAAAGGCCAAGGATACGGCTTGGATTTTACGCGTCATTAGAAGCTCCAATCGGCTTTTTCGCCGAGTTTTTGGTAGGGGAGGGAATTTGGATTGGTGTCGAAGCGGGATTGAGATAGCGCAGAACTAAATTCTTCAGCGCTTGGCCGGCTTCTTCAGCGGTAAAATCATTCATAAAGGTCATGCGCAAGCCCAGACCATCGGCTGCGGCCATCAAAACCGCCGACGCCTCTGCGGGGTCCAAGGTCGGCTCCACATGGCCCAGTTCTTGGCCAGCACGCAGCAAAGCTGTGATTTCTGTGCGAATTTTGCTCTCAGCTTCCCGCGCAACAGCTGCAAACTTGGGGTTACGAACGGCCTCTGCCATCAGCTCAGCGGCAAAGGCGGCCCGATTGGGCTCAGCATAAGCTTCGGTGAACTTTTCACATAGCTCTGACAGGGCAATGAGGAAATTGTCAGACGCGCGCACTTCGTCAAAAGCCAAAGTTGCCGTACGACGTTCATCGTCGGCCATCGCAGCAATGATCGCCTCTTTAGAGGGAAAATAGCGATAAAGGCCGCCCGGGCTGATGTTGGCTTCCGTGCAAATCTGATCCATCGACGTCGCATGGAAACCGCGGCGCTCAAAGCACGCTTGAGCTGCATCCAAGATCTCCCGACGTCTAATCTCAGCTTTCAACGGGTTGACGGTGCGCGACATAAGTCCTATTCCGATAGCGAACGTTCGTTCGCATTATGCGGCCTTGCTCCCGAGGTCAAGCGGTCGAGCGAAAAAACATCATTATGTGGAGACAGCATGTCTACGTCGGCACTTGGATTTCAGATGTCATCCAACAAGAAAAATCTTCGCAGACTTGGCCTAGGTGGCGGTTTGTCAGTTCTGATTCTATTGGGTGGTTGTGCAACTGGCGGGTCAGTCGGTTTTCCTGGCATGGGCGCGCCCAAAGTTAAGAATCCTGTCGCCGCTCTACCGGATGCATTTCGCGATATGCCACCTGCCCCTGCAGGCGAAAGCGCGGCTTGGTGGTCGCAGTTTGCAGACCCGGTCTTGGACAAATTGGTGCGCGAGGCGCTTAGCGAAGGCATTTCGGTCCAATTGGCCAACCAACGCTTGATTGAGGCCCGCAATAATGGACGCGCCACCATCGCTGGTTTTGCCCCACGCTTGACCGTTTCTGGTGTGGCCGACACCGATTATGCGATGGGGGATACCAAACTAACCTCCGCGACCGGTGCTGCCGTGGAGCAGCAAACGACTGGGACTGCTGCCTTGCGCGCAACGTGGGAAGTCCCTCTGTTTGGGCGCTTTGGGTCTGCGGTTTCAGGTGCCAAAGCAAATGAAGCCGGAGCAAGGGCCTCACTTGAAGCCGCCAAGATTGCGATTATTGCAGATCTGGCAGCGGCCTATATTGATTTGCGTAACGCCCAACAAAGCTTGGCCTACTTGCAAGAAGATTTAGCCCGGGCTGACTCATTGGCAGCAATTGCCGAAGCCCGTGAATCTGCTGGCCTGATTTCGTTGGCTGATAAGGGTCTATCCCAAGGCCAAGCAGCCCAGATTCGCCAACGCGTGCCCGACGCTGAATTGCGCGTTCGTGGTGCGCTAGACCGGATCGCGATCTTGCGCGGTGTGGTTCCAGGCTCACTTGATCAGACATTGGCGCCAGTACAAGATTTTGCCTTCCGCTCGGAAGCCCCCCTCGTCGATGCTGTCCCGGCCAATTTCGTGCGCCGGAGGCTGGATGTGGCCCGTGCTGAGCAAGATGCCGTGTTGCAAGCTGCTGGCGTCGGAATCGCAAGGGCCGATCTATACCCTAGCCTCTCGATTGTGGGGACAATTACCAATCTTTCTTCCTTGGCTGGAAATCCGTTGGCGCAAACCTTACAGCGCGGCAATACAAGCCCGGCGATTTCAATCCCTTTGTTTGACTTCGGGCAAAGACGCGCCAGCTTGAAGACCGCCGACGCACGCTTCCAGCAAGCCTTATTGTCCTATCGCTCCACCACGTTGAACGCGATTGCGGAAGGACAAAATGCCTTGTCCGCCTATGGGCAAGCGCAAGCTCGGGCAAAGGCTGGGGTTGATGGCGAACGCGCGGCGCAAGTCCGGTTTGATGCAACACAAGCAAGCTTTAATGTCGGGCTTGCCTCTTTCAAGGACCGCTTAGAGGCCGAAAGTGCACTCGCCAGTGCGCGACAAGCACGCCTCGCCAATCAAGCACAACTGAGTGACGCCGCAATTGGCCTCTATCGGACGTTTGCAGGCTCACCCGGAATTTAAAGCACCTCAAGCGGACAGTCGCTTGACCAGTCGCTCCATAAACTCACACCCAGCAGCAAGTTGGGAAATCTCGATGAACTCATCGGGTTGATGGGCTTGTAGGATGGAGCCTGGACCACAGATGACGGTCGAAAGACCGCCACCTTGGAAAATGCCGCCTTCGGTCGCATAGGCGACGGCCCGGGTTGTGTTGTCGCCGGTCAAGGCCCGCGCCAAAGCTTCTGCGGCACCTTGTGTCTCTGGGGCCATAGCCGGAGAGAGGGATCGGCGTACCATGCGTGCCCCACCTTCAGGGGCGCGTGCCTTAATCGAGGCATCAACTTCTGCCACCCAGGCTGCCACCCGGGATTCATGGACCTCAGGATCATCGCCCACTTCAAAGCGCATATCCCACGTAATGTTACACGACTGGGCGAGAATGTTGGAAGCCGTGCCGCCATCAATCAGACCGATGGTGAGGGTGGTGCCCGGCGGCTCAAACGGGCTATGTGCCGGGGCATTGGCGCGGACTTCCTCAGCCAGCGCGCGAAGATTTGCCAAGAGGGGCACAGCCTCCATAATGGCCGAGACCCCTTGTTGTACTTGACTTGAATGCGCGGCCCGGCCGGTGATCTCAATCTGGAACGTCGACAGGCCCTTTTGCCCGGAGACCACGCCCATATCACTCGGCTCGCCAATAATAACGGCTTCTGGCTTGGCATAATGCTGATTGAGCACCTCTACCAAAGAGGGCGCACCCAGACAGCCTATCTCTTCATCATACGACAGGGCAATATGAATGGGGGCGGTCAGGTTTGCGCGGGCCATAGCCGGAGCAAAGGCGAGCGCGCAGGCGGCAAATCCCTTCATGTCGCAAGTCCCACGGCCATACAATCGACCGTCACGCTCGGTCAAAGTCCACGGATCCGTCGACCAATCCTGCCCGTCGATGGGGACCACATCGGTATGACCTGACAAAACAACCCCGCCCGGTGCATCGAGCGGACCAAAGCTGATGACAAGATTCGTCTTTGTGCCATCGGCATTCGGAACCCGTCGCAGATGCGGCTTCAACGGCGCGACATGGGCTTCAACCCATTCAATTAGAGGCAGATTTGAGTTCCGCGACGTGGTGTCAAATCCCACTAAGTGGGTCAGAATCTCAATCGTATCGGTCAGGTATTGGGTTTGGGTCATGCGAGACATTCTGCCACGGTCGCAGCGTTTAGGCCAATTCTTTCGTTGGTTAAGTTGATTTCAAGATATAAACATGTATTTATATCCCCGAAATCGCATCCTGGAGTAGACCATTGGCCCGAGCGTCATATCTTTTTACATCTGAAAGCGTTTCTGAAGGACATCCAGACAAAGTCTGTGACCGGATTTCAGACGAAGTTGTTGACCTGTATTTCCGTCACACGATTGCCGAAGGGCTGGACCCCTGGGCCCTACGTTGCGCGGCAGAGACCTTGGCAACCACCAATCGGGTGGTGATCGCAGGTGAATTCCGCGGCACCGACACCGTTACCGAGGACTTGATCGCGCACACCGCGCGTATGGCGATCAAAGATATTGGCTACGCTCAAGACGGCTTCCATTGGCAATATGCCGACATTGAAGTGCTGTTGCATGGCCAATCTGAACATATTGCGATGGGCGTTGACGCCAGCGGCAATAAGGAAGAAGGCGCAGGCGATCAGGGCATCATGTTTGGCTATGCCACCAATGAAACACCAGAACTCATGCCCGCGCCCATACAATTCAGCCATAAGATCCTGAAAGATCTGGCCGATGCGCGCAAAAGTGGCGTGCTGGCTATGTTGGGACCTGATGCAAAAAGCCAAGTCACTGCGCGCTATGAGAATGGCAAGCCCGTGGCTGCGACCTCGATCGTTTTGTCGACCCAGCACCTCGACGAAAGCCTGACCAGCGAAGATATTCGCGCAATTGTGGAACCATACATCCGCAATGCTTTGGGCGATATTTTGCCAATCGACGCCGACTGCGCTTGGCACATCAACCCAACTGGCAAATTCGTCGTTGGCGGTCCCGACGGCGATTGCGGCCTAACCGGTCGTAAGATCATTGTCGATACCTATGGCGGCGCAGCCCCCCACGGTGGTGGCGCGTTCTCGGGCAAAGATCCCACGAAGGTTGACCGTTCCGCCGCTTATGCAGCCCGCTATTTGGCGAAGAACATTGTTGCTGCCGGGCTGGCTGATCGCTGCACCTTGCAACTTTCCTATGCCATCGGTGTTGCAGAGCCTTTGTCCATCTACGCCAATTGCGATGGGACAGAGCGTTGCGATCTCGACAAGCTGGAAGCCCGACTACCACAGCTGATGAAACTGACCCCACGCGGCATTCGCGGCCACTTGGACCTAAACAAGCCAATTTACGCACGCACCGCCGCCTATGGACATTTCGGCCGTGCACCTGAAGCCGATGGCGGCTTCTCGTGGGAAAAGACCGATTTGATCGATGGCTTGAAAGACTTGCTCTCGTAAGTCGCCAAGTACTCATAAACGAAAAAAGGCTGTCAGGACGAACCTGACAGCCTTTTTTTTGGAAACGATCCGCAGCTTTAGCCCGCGATATATTGCGCGCCATTGATGGTCAGCGTCGAGCCATTGATGAAGCCTGGGTCCTCCACCAAAAACAAAACTGCGCGTGCAATTTCTTCGCTTTCACCTAAGCGGCCGCAAGGAATACCTGCTTTGACTTTTGCAAGGGCATCTGGATGCATGGCAGAAACCATTTCCGTCGCAATATAGCCTGGTGCCACACAATTGACGGTCACGCCCTTGGCAGCACCTTCCTGTGCCAAAGCTTTGGTGAAGCCGATCACGCCCGCTTTGGCAGCGGAGTAATTAACCTGACCAACTTGGCCCTTCTGTCCGTTGATCGAGGAGATATTGATAACACGGCCATAGCCACGCTCCCGCATGCCATTGATCACAGGACGGGTGCAATTGAACAAGCTGTCGAGGTCGACATTGATCACACTGCGCCATTGCTCCGGCGACATTTTATGGAAGAAGCCATCCTTGGTGATGCCGGCATTGTTGACGAGAACGTCAACCGGCCCAAGATCAGCTTCAATTTTTGCCATAGCCGCAGCACAGGCTTCATAGTCGCCGACATCAAATTTGTAGGTAGCAATTCCTGTTTCCGCTGAAAATGCTGCGGCCGCTTCATCATTGCCGCCATAGTTTGCAGCCACTGCATATCCTGCATCGCGCAAAGCGATTGAAATTGCCGCGCCAATGCCGCGCGATCCGCCTGTAACAACTGCAACTTTAGTCATGTTTTCCTCGCCCACCTTGATGTGTTCATTTTGCTGGCACCCTAACCAAACTCCATCTGCTGGGAAGTTGTTTTTATGTCGCACTGCAGTCTAATGTGACAGGTCACCACCTTTCGGATTTTTGCAAGAAAGCAAGAGCCATGTCCAAGACCTCCCGTCGTGAAACTTTGTTGGGCTTGGGCCTCGGCCTAACGGGTACACTGTGCATACCCGAAACCGGTATCGCCAAGGGCCGCCGTGTCTTGAAAGCTGGGGCAGCTGCAACGGCAGATACCCCTTCGGCAGAAATTGGCATCCAGATCCTTGAGGCTGGCGGCAATGCGGTCGATGCCGCGGTCGCAATCGGCTTTGCACTTGCCGTCAGCTATCCCGAAGCGGGTAACATCGGCGGCGGCGGCTTCATGACCCTTGTCATCCAAGGCAAGCCCTATTTCCTCGACTATCGTGAGACAGCACCTGCCAAAGCCAAGGCTGATATGTATTTGAACGCAGAAGGCAATGTTCGGCCCGGCAGCACGGTGATTGGCAATTTGGCGGCGGGAACGCCCGGGACTGTGGCCGGCCTTTATGCCGCCCATCGCCGGTTTGGAAGACTGCCCTGGGCCCGTGTTGTTGGGCCCGCCATCGGTTTGGCGCGGGAAGGGTTCACCCCGCCAGCTCAAATGATCCGCATCTATCAAGAAGCCTTCGCGGACCTAGGGCGCGATACGAATTTGGGCAGCTATTTTGGCACGATGACAGAGGGTAAGATTTTTACCCAACCAGACCTTGCCAACACCCTTGAAGCGATTGCGCAACGCGGCCCTTCCGCTTTCTATCAAGGTCGCGTCGCCACTCAAATCGTTGCACAAATGAGCCGGGGCGTCGAGAAAGGGCTTATCAGTCTAGCCGACCTTGAAGCCTATCGTCCGGTTTGGCGTGCAGCCCTGACATCCAAATGGCGTGGTTATGAGGTCGTCAGTGCACCACCGCCCAGCTCGGGCGGCATTGCTCTGCTGCAGTTATTGGGCATGAAGGAGGCGCGGTCGGATTTGTTTGCAGGCGTGGCGCACAATTCCGCTCAATACATCCATTTGCTGGCGGAATTGGAAAAGCGCGTGTTTGCCGATCGCGCTGTTTATCTGGGCGACCCGGATTTTGTCCAAGTGCCCGTCTCGCGATTGTTGGATACGGACTATATCAAGGCGCGGGCCGAAAGCGTGCAGGCAGAGTTTCCATCGCCAACGGAGCGAATTCGCCCCGGACTTGAGAAGCCACAGACCACGCATTACTCCGTCGTGGATGCCGACGGCAATGCGGTTTCTAACACGTACACGGTCAATGGTTGGTATGGCTCAGGCGTCGTGGTTGAGGGTGCGGGCTTCCTTCTCAACAATGAAATGGACGACTTTTCAGCAAAGCCCGGCGTTGCCAATCAGTTTGGCGTGGTGGGCGGTGATGCCAATGCGATCCAGCCTTTCAAGCGGCCCTTGTCATCGATGACGCCAACCATCCTAACGAAGAATGGCGTGCCTGCGATGGTGTTGGGCTCGCCCGGAGGGTCGCGCATCATTACGACCGTTTTCCAAGTCTTGCTGAATGCGCTGGACTATAAGATGCCCTTAAAAGCTGCGGTGGATGCCCCGCGCTATCACCACCAGCTTCTGCCAGAGAACACCATCTACACCGAACCCTACGCGCCAGCACCTGCAGACCTAAAGCAGGAGTTGGAGCGCCGTACTTATCGGATTGAAGCGCAAAGCTTTAATGGGGACATGGCCGCCATTCAGGTTAGGAATGGTGAACCCCTTGTGGCACCCGACCCGCGTGCACGCGGCGCTGCGCGGATTACGCGGCACTAGAGGCTGGTTTTAGCGAGCCGCCCGCTTTTGAACCTGAAGCAGCTCAGTCAGTTCTTTGGCACGGTCGATTGCGACGACGACACCATCGTCAGCTTCAATTTCAAACAGACGTTTCAGCATCCGCGACAGCACCATCGCATCGCTCTGCGCGAGCGGGCCCAAACGTTGCATGGCGGTGCGTATGACGCGCAGAACCGGCTCACTTGGAAGTTGGGGCGTGGTACCGTCAAGAGCGGCTACGCCAGAGCCGGACTGGTTGCGATGGTTATCATTAACCGTCGCGGCAAGCGAAAGGATGGTCATATCAAGTTCCAGAAACAAATAGACTAAGGCTAGATTGAAGTTGCAAAAGCTTGGCTGTGCTGGTCATGGTTGCAAATTGAGGGATGAGGCGCATAGCCGCGTGGGAAATCGAAAGCGATGACTCATGGGATTCGACGGCGCCGTGTGACACGGCATCTGCAACCAAGGTTACAGCAACACCCAAGTCGGCTGCGGCAACCGCGGTTGAAAGGCAATAAGGCACCAAAGAGCGACCAATTAGGATTAACTCTTCGGTCTCACTCATGACCAAGAAGTCACGAAGTGCAGAGGAGGACAGTGCCGAGGGGCCCCGGCATTGGAAAACCGGCTCATCAGGTTCGGGTCGCAGACTCGCAATTGGATTTGGGGCACGATCTTGGCGATACACGTGGACAATCCGCCAGCGCTGCTTTCGAGCCGTTGTCAGGATCAGGGCACTGTTGTGAATGCAGGTTCGCCAAGAGGCAGGTTCTTCCGACACATGTCCGTCAACAACAAGATCGCTACACAGCAGAAGTGGAGATGCGTGGTTTTTGGGGCCCGGATACGCGAAACTGTGGGAATACATGGTTAGGCTTGCCTTGCTGTTCGCAATGGAATCAATCTGTTGTTGGATCGGTCTAGGACGCCAGGATGATCCCATTCGCCTTCTGGCCGCAGGAGGATCATGGGGTCGGTATCCACATGGATCGCCTCTTCATGTTTTGGAATGAATTTCTCAACTTCGACATATTCATGGTCAGAGAAGGCTAAGTTCGTGCGCCCGGGCCGTGGATTTACCCCACAAGCACGCTGCCAAAGACCGACGATTGAAGGCTCAACATGGCCAAGTGCATGGCCATAACCCTTCTTGGCACCTAGCTCGAAAGAGGCGTCAAGGAGGGCGGCTCCCAACCCAGATTTTCGATAGCGAGGGAGGACAGCAACCCGTTCAACTTTGAAAAACCCAGCAAACCACCGAAGTCGGACACACCCAACAGGCTCCCCATTCAAACGGGCGATAAGATGGGTCGCACCTGCAAAGTCATTGCCGTCAATTTCTTCGTCATAAGGGCAGGACTGTTCGTGCATATAGGCAATCGCGCGCAGAGAAATCACTTGCATGATTTCATCCAATCGATGGGCAACGCAAATTTTCCAATTGGGTCCATTGCTGGGGACGATGCGCTCGGGCACACTGGTTGTCGGAATCATGCAGCACCTCTAGTTTGTAAGAAGAAAGCTTCAGCTTCCTGATGGGAGGGCATCCTTAGGGTGCCAATTTTGCTTCCCTCCACCTCGGTCAGGTTCATGCGTCCCTTAAGAAGTCGTGCGCCATCATCGGTGACAGCGCGCATGTACCAGTCTGTTGTCGGGATGATATGTTCGGAAATGAACATGCCGAGATTTACCAAAAGGCGGGCCGCCTCATGGCGCGAGACGGCAATCCCCCAACCGAAAATCCCGGCCGGCTCCTCTTCGTAGGAACAAATATGTTCTGGGTCGGGGCTTATGGCGTTAAACGCATCAGCTAGAACGGCCTGATTGCCGATAGTCGTGAGTGGCACCACACCCAAAAGGCCGCAAAGTGGGCTTGAATCGTCAGCATCAGGTTCGTCGCTCAGCCCGGCATGGGTCACCCCAAGAAGGCCCAGCTTCGTGCGATTATGGACCCAAGCCATGGTTTCCAAGCTGGCGAGCGGCTCTCCAACCAAGCCGACTGCCAACGAGCGCGCCTCAACTAAGCGCGACCCCGAGAGGGCATGGACGTTAAAATCAGCTGCCGCACGCGCAATGCGCTCAAGTGTTGTGCGGCCCTGCATTGGACTTCGGACTTCGAGATTGGTGCGCGTGAAGCTCTGCGACATGGGATCTTGTTTAACGGCCCTTTTAGCGATCCTATTTGCCAAACCCTTCGCATCGTAAATGGCCATTTTCGGGCCAGATCCATGGCTTTGGCTACCAATTGGTCGCTGAAATATACTTACTCAGCAAAAAAAGCTTGGGGAGCCAGAATAATTGCAATACAGTGACTGCTTACTTGAGGGGACCCTACTTGAAGGAAGTCGTCCGCCACCGATCAGACCTTTCTGATCTCCACGTTTTTTATGCGGTCGCTGTCTGCGGCGGGCTGAACGCGGCTGCGCGTAGCCTTCGGGTTGACCCCTCAACAGTCTCACGAGCTCTCGATCAATTGGAAGCCCGGCTGAATACCCGACTGGTGCGGCGAACCGCTCAAGGTGTCGTGCTGACTAAGGCGGGGGAAACGGCTTTAGCGAGGGTGCGTACCATCGAGAGCCAGATTGAGGAGATGGAGCGGGAGGTCCTTGATTCCGAGGCAACTGCGCCGGTTGGCGCGGTTACATTGTCCTGCTCAGATGGTGTTGGTGCCTATCTTTTGACACCGGCGTTGACTCACTTGTTACGGGAAAATCCAAAGTTGGACATACGGTTGGATTGCGGGCTTTGGCCCAATAATCCAATGGAAGCGGACGCGGAGATTTCTCTTGTTTTCAATGCTGAACCCGTTCCAGGCTATGTATCGAAGCCAATAGCCTATTTTCACTATGCCCTATTTGGGACGCAGGCTTTCTTTGAACTTTATGGTACGCCCGACAGCATTGAAGACGCGCTTCGGCATCCTTTCTTACACCATACGGCACAGAACCTAACCGGAAATATGCCGCGGAAAGTTCCCGCTTTTCAGGATTTAGCGCGTAGACGGGTCGAAACCAATTCCAGCGCCGCTGTTGTTGAGGGTGTTTTGGCCGGGATCGGGCTGGCTGGCATGCCAACAGTTCTAGCTTCCGTGTACCCGGAACTGGTCATGGTGGGTGAAGCCCTAGAGCCGTTAGAGTTGAGCCTTGTCTATCATCGCGACATTGAACGAATCCCTCGGATCAAAGTTGTTCTGAAGTGGTTAGAGGCCGTTTTCGACCCGAAAACCAAGCCTTGGTACCGCAGGGAATTCGTTCCGCCGGCTGACTTCGAACCCTTTTTGGGAGGAGAATCGCCTAACCTGCGGCTCGGAGCAGGCAAAGTTACCGAGAGGGCACCTGCACAAACACAGGTGCCAAAACGTCGTATCGCCACATCTGGTGCTTAAGTTTGTAGTAATGGAGTATGTGAAGTGTCCGCAAAAGAGAACGTAAACCCCCGTAAGGCCGATGACCTCGATCATTTTGTTGCTCAACGAGTTCGTCGGCAACGTGATGCTGTCGATATGACACAAGACCAACTTGCCCAAGCCTTGGGCATTTCTTTCCAGCAGCTCCAAAAATACGAGCGCGGCGTCAATCGGATTTCCGCGTCGCGTTTGTTCCAAATTTCCTGTGTTTTGGGTGTCGGGCCTGAGTATTTTTACGAAGGGGTTGATTGCTCTCAATATGGCGCAACCCCAAAGTCCGAGCGTGCTGAGGGTCCACAGTCGTCCATCCTGAGCCTGATTGCTCAGAACCCAGATGCTACAGACTTGGTCATCGCATTTGCGGCAATTAAGTCGTCCAAGCAACGCCAGAAGGCAATTGATCTGGTAAAGCTACTAGCAGATTGACCATTTTGCGGTGGCGTTTACGACCTCTAGGTCGTAGCGCCACCTTTAGGTCTAGACACAACTTTGGCGTGACATCATACTGAGCCTTATTAAAGTAAGGTTTGTATAGATGTCTGATACGTTCGATTTAACTCAATAAAAGCGTCCAGCCTCGTTTGGACGCTTAGTCCCAATTCTCCTAGCGTTGCTGGCCACTGGCGGTCTCATTTACTGGTTTGCTAAACCAAAGCCAGACATTCGCTATGCGCGCAATGCGTCCATTATCCTAAGTCAGATCGAGCCGGGCGGTGACGTCAAGGTGAAGCTTGAACGAGGCGCCGAAGTCAGCGTTATCCTAGCGAAGGATCTGAACGGCTGGGCCATGGTTTTGGTCCCGCCTTCAGATATGGGCTTCATTCGTTTGGCTGAAATCGATTCCGATCGCAGGCCGGTGCTAACCGGGGCCTACAAAGCCAAGGCGTTACAGAAGGCCATTTCCTTGCGGGAGGAGCCCAATCCCGCCGCGCAGCAGGTTGATGAGATTCCCACCAAAACCATGGTGCAGGTCTGGGGCTATACCGCAACGCCAACCGGAAGCTGGGCCGAAATCACCCGCTATAATGAGAAAAAGGTTGGTTATGTGCTCCGTGACAAGTTGGAGGCCGCCTTCGAATAAGCCTGCCCCCCGGTCGGCCTAGGCTCGAGGTAACAGGATTGTCGCGCCCACGGTTTGGCGGCCTTCTAGAGCGCGATGCGCGTTGGCTGCCTGCTCAAGCGGATAGCGTGCACCAATCACCGGCCGGATCACTCCCTTTTCCACAAGGGCGAAAAGGTCCTTGGCTGCTTGATCCAGTTCCGGCGTCGTCGCCACATAATCAAACAGTGTTGGCCTGGTCAGAAACAACGACCCACGTCGGGAGAGATCAAGCGGCGATACTGGCGCTGGTGGGCCAGAGGCATTGCCAAAGCTTACGGTCAAGCCACGTCTTGCGGTACTATCGAGCGAGGCTACCAAAGTATCAGCACCCACAGAATCATAAACGATTTCACAGCCTTTGCCGTTTGTAAGTGCCCTAACTCGCTCAGCAATCGGCTCCGAACGATAAAGGATGATTTCGGAGCAGCCATGCTCGCGGGCCAATTCAGCCTTTGCCTCGCTACCCACGGTGCCAATGACGCGAACACCCAGATGGGCAAGCCATGAGCAGGCGATCAAGCCTACCCCGCCCGCGGCGGCATGAAACAAGACTGTATCCCCTGCCTTCAACGGCCGTAGGCGCTGGATCAGAAACTCAGCGGTCAGGCCCTTCAAGAGGATACCTGCGGCAACATCTAGCCCTATTGCATCGGGAACTTTGACGGCGCGGCCTTCTGGCACGGCAGCATAATCGGCATAGGCACCCAAGGGCCCAGAGGAAAAGGCAACCCGGTCGCCAATCTCAAACCGGGTAACGGCTTCGCCAATAGAGGTTACGATACCTGCCCCTTCAAGGCCAAGGCCGGACGGCAAGGGAATCGGGTAAAGGCCTGTGCGCTGATAAGTATCGATGAAATTGAGACCACATGCGGCCATCTCAACCAAAATCTCATCCGGCTTTGGCGTGGGGATTGGAACCTCGCGTAGTTCGAGGACCTCTGGGCCACCCAGCCGAGAAAGGCCGACTTGACGCATCATGACAAGGTCTCTGCGAAGAAGGCCATTGTCCGCTCATTCGCAAGCTTGGCACCCGCCGCATCATAATGCTGACCACCAACGCGAGCGAAGGCATGATCGAGACCCTCGTAAACATGCATCCGGATTTGGGCTTGGCCAGAAAGCCCGGCCTTCATGGCGGCTTGAGCATCCTTGTTTACAAAGGAATCTTCCGATGCAACGTGCAGGAGCAAGGGCTTGGTCTCTGCAGTGGCCTCGGCCAAGCGCTCCTGAATGCCAACACCATAATAGCTGACGCTCGCATTGATGGTCGTGCGGGTCGCGGTCAAATAGGCCAAGAGCCCACCCAAGCAATAGCCAACTGCGCCGATGGTTCCATGGCTTTTGCGGACATGGTCAATGGTGGCTTGAATGTCCACTACGCCTTTGTCGACATTAAATTTGCCAAAATAGTCAAAAGCCTGTTGCCATTCTTCCGGTGTTTGATCGGTGATATCGATCCCGGGCTGGATGCGCCAGAACAGATCGGGGACCACTGCAAAATAGCCCTCGGCGGCATAGGCGTCCGCCAGATCACGCATGACTTTGTTGACGCCAAAGATCTCTTGGATCACCACTAAGGCGTGGCCATTGGCCTGCGCAGGTGTGGCAACATAAGCCATGAATGCGCCATCTGGTCCATTGATCGTGACATGCTCGCCCATATGTTTATTCTCCGCAAATCAGAATTGATCGTCGCCTCGCTTGACCTGACGATAGTCGAGCCCCAAGTGAAGGTTGTTACGGCTATGACCTAGTCGCAAGACCATGGGATGACAATCGGTTTTGTTATCTTTCGGGAAAGCCGCGTTGGGTGATAATTGCGGTCAGCATTGTTTGGCCGAGAATTTGGAGAAGGTAGCATGAAAGTCAGTATTGAAGTGGATTTGACGCCGAGCGAAGCACGCGAGCTTTTGGGCATGCCGAACCTGACCTCCATCCAAGAGACTTTTGTTGGGATCGCCAAGGATAAGCTCGAGAGGACCGGCAATATGGTTGATGTTGAGCCCATGCTAAGGACTTGGACGGGTCTTGGTGGTGCGGCGACCGAGGCATTTGGTGCCCTTGTTGGCGCAGCCTTGAAAGCTGCGACAAGTGATGTGCCTTCAAAGTCCACAACCACTACGGACAACAGTGCGAGCGATAAGTCCTCGTGACAGCTTCTACCATCGTGGCCCTTGCTTCAGGGCCCGGGCCAGCCGGCGTCAGCATCATCCGCTTATCCGGGCCAGCCTGTGAAGCGGTCGGCCAGCGTTTGATCGGCGGTCTACCTCTGCCGCGACGGGCGAAACTCGCAAGGGTGGTCGGCCTTGACGATGAGCCCATTGATAATGCACTCGTCATTTATTTCCCAAGGCCAAATAGCTTCACTGGCGAGGACGTGCTGGAGCTGCACGTCCATGGTGGCCGGGCTGTCGTGCGCGATACATTAGAGGCTTGCTTGGGAATTGATGGCGTCCGCTTCGCTGAGGCGGGTGAGTTTAGCCGTCGCGCTTTCATGAATGGCAAGATGGACCTGACCGCGGCTGAAGGCTTGGCCGACCTCGTGGAAGCCGAAACAGCCGCACAGCGTCGGCAAGCTCTCCGGCAGATGGAAGGCGAGCTGGCCGATGAAGTGGATCGTTGGCGCGAAGCGGTAATTGATTGCCTCGCCGATGCCGAAGGCGACATTGATTTCCCAGATGAGGACCTTCCGCCGGGTTTGAGTGGTCGGGCGCGCCGTCGAATTGAAGACCTAAAGACACGGTTAGAAGCCTATTTGGCTGATGCTCGTCGGGCAGAGCGGGTTCGAAGTGGCTTTCAGGTGGCAATTGTTGGAAAGCCAAACGCCGGAAAATCGAGTTTAATCAACCAACTAGCACGTCGCGAGGCCGCGATTGTGTCTCCGGTTCCAGGCACAACTCGCGATATTGTTGAGGTACGTTTGATCCTTGGCGGAATGGTGATCCTGATTTCCGATACGGCGGGCCTACGGGATTCGGATGACTTGATTGAGGCAGAGGGGGTACGTCGGGCCCGTCAACGCGCCAAGGAGGCTGACGTGCGTTTGGCACTTGTGACTAGCCATGAGGATAAGTCAGAGTTCAGCGATTTGATGACCGACGGGGATATCTGGCTTCTCGGTCAAGCGGATCGGTTGGCTTGGACTAATGTGGGCCCTGGCGAGCTGTGTGTTTCAAGCGTGAGCCGGCTTGGCCTTGACGAGCTGGAAGCCATTCTCGCCAGTCGTGCGCAAGCCGACCTTGGTAAAGCTGAGTCCGCGCCCTTAACGCGTCTGCGCCATCAAGAGGCGGTGCGGGATGGGATTGGAGCATTGGATCGGGCGCTGACAGCATCGGTACATGCGCCGGAACTTGTTGCGGAGGACTTGCGTCTGGCTGCGCGTGCTTTGGGTCGGGTAACTGGACGCGTCGATATGGAAGATGTCCTAGATCGGCTCTTTTCCCAATTCTGCATCGGCAAGTAGCGCTACTGATCGGGCCTGGTTTCACGTGAAACAGTTCTGAGGGGATGAGTCGACCTATGCTCCAAGTTTCGCTATGTAGGCCGCCCCAATCAGAGGCAAGACTTTGGCACAGAGCGCTTACGACATCATTATCATTGGCGGCGGGCACGCGGGCTGTGAAGCTGCGGCCGCAAGTGCGCGCGTTGGTGCCCACACACTCCTTGTCACCCACAATGCCGCGACCATTGGCGAAATGTCGTGCAATCCAGCGATTGGTGGACTTGGCAAGGGTCACTTGGTCCGAGAGATCGACGCCCTAGACGGGATCATGGGCAAGGCCGCCGATGCGGCAGGCATTCAGTTCAGAATGCTAAACCGCTCTAAAGGGCCTGCCGTTCGCGGACCACGGGCGCAGGCGGATCGGAAACTCTATCGTGAAGCTGTCCAGTCACTACTCGCAGGCCAAGACAATTTAGACATCCTAAGCGCCGCGGTGGAAGACCTGATCCTGGTTGAAGGGGTCTGCCGTGGCATCATTTTGGGCAATGGCGATCGGATTGAAGCTGGTGCCGTTGTGCTAACCACGGGCACATTCCTCAATGGCATGATCCACTTGGGTCAAAAGACTTGGCCAGCTGGTCGTATTGATGAAGCTCCAGCTATTGGACTGGCCCAAACCCTTTATCGGCTCGGCTTGCCAATGGGTCGCCTAAAAACTGGCACACCGGCACGGCTGGATGGGCGCACAATTGACTATAGTGTCTGTGAAATGCAGCCGGGGGATGAACCACCAACTCCCTTTTCCTTCCTGAACGAACAGATCACCACACCTCAGGTGCCATGCTGGATCACATGGACGAATGAGGCGACACATCAGATCATTCGCGACAATCTACATCTATCGGCTGTTTATGGTGGCGGGATTGAGGGCCGTGGACCACGCTATTGCCCCTCAATTGAAGACAAGATTGTACGGTTTTCAGATAAGGATCGCCATCAGATTTTCTTAGAGCCTGAAGGACTAGATGACCCAACCATCTATCCAAATGGTATTTCGACGTCCTTCCCAGAGGAAGTCCAAGCTGCGTTCATGCGCACCATCCCGGGCCTCGAGCAGGTGGAGATCCTGCGTTACGCTTATGCGATTGAATATGATTATGTGGACCCTCGTGCGTTAGGTTCAGACCTATCGGTTCAGTCCGTCCCGGGGCTTTATCTTGCAGGGCAAATCAACGGGACGACCGGCTATGAGGAAGCAGCAGCACAGGGCCTGATGGCCGGCCTCAATGCAGCGCAACGGGTAAGTGGAAACGCGCCCTTCAGTTTTCGTCGCGACGAGGCCTATATCGGCGTTCTGATTGACGACCTCATCACGCGCGGCGTTTCGGAGCCCTATCGGATGTTTACATCCCGTGCCGAGTACCGCTTAACGCTCCGGGCCGACAATGCCGACCAGCGCCTAACGCCAGTCGGTATCTCGCTTGGATTGGTCGGCGCTCATCGAGCACAAGCCTTTGCAGAGAAGCTGAGCGAAATTTCAAAAGCGCGTGCCTATGCGACTGAGACCAAGATCACACCGACAGAGGCAGCAAAGCTTGGCCTGCCAGTCAATCAGGATGGTCGCAAGCGGAGTGTTTTGGAACTGATCGCTCACCCGCAAATTGGCTTGCCGCGCTTGACGGATTTGTTCCCGGGCCTAGCCGAAATGAGCCAAAGGGCTTTGACACAGCTTGAGACCGAAGCGGTTTACTCGGGCTATCTAGATCGGCAGCAGGCGGATATCGTCGCTTTCCGTCGGGACGAGGACTTGGTGCTGCCTCAGGATCTCGACTATGGCGCGATCGGCGGTCTTTCGAATGAGGCCCGCGAGAAGCTTTTGGCTGTGCGCCCGACGACATTGGGACAGGCCTCGCGCATCGAGGGTATGACGGCTGGTGCACTTACTGCCCTGTTGGCTTTTGTTCGCCGAGGAGTAAGTGCCCGTGCGACCGCGTGAGTTAACTGGGGATCGGACCCCAGAGGCAGTGCAAACACTACTTATGTCGGACTACGGTGTTTCACGTGAAACCATCGAGCGATTTCTGGCCTATCAAGCCATACTCACCAAATGGGCCCCACGGATCAATCTCGTCGGCGCATCGACCCTCACCTCCTTTTGGGATCGTCACATCCTCGACTCTGCACAAATACTCCCACTGGCGCATCCTGAAGCCAAGAGCTGGGTCGACTTCGGTTCAGGCGCTGGCTTCCCGGGACTGGTCATTGCCGCGCTTATACAGTCACGCGACGGCGCGCAGGTTACACTCATCGAAGCCAGCACCAAGCGCTGCGGGTTCTTAAGGGAAGCCGCTCGCGCCATGCAGGTGCATGTCAATATTGTGAACGACAAGCTCGAAAATGTCGCGCCCCATCCGGTCGACATCATTACCGCGCGGGCCTTTACAGCCCTTGATCGCCTCCTCGCCTATGCGGATCCCTGGCAAGGACCCCGCACACAAGCACTGTTTCCAAAAGGGGAGGAAGTGTTAGCGGAGCTAGAACAGGCCTCGACAAACTGGCTCTTTAAGTCGACAATCCACCCCTCGGTGAGCGATGCACGGGGCTGCATCGTTGAGGTAACCGAATGTCAAGTCAGAACAGGGTCCGCGCAACTATGAAGAAAACACGCGTCATTGCCGTGGCAAACCAAAAGGGTGGCGTTGGCAAAACCACGACCGCGATCAATCTCGCAACCGCCCTTGCCGCCGTCGGCGAGGCAGTTCTGATCTTAGACATCGACGCGCAGGGCAATGCCTCAACAGGCTTGGGTGTATCAGCGGCGGCCCGTAAGCTTACGTCCTACGACGTCATCATGGGTGAGGCTTCGTTCGCAGAGGCAGCCATCCCGACGCGAATTCCAAATCTTGCGGTCATACCGGCCAGCGTTGACCTAGCCGGGGTCGAAATGGAATTGTCGCAAGCGCCCAACCGGGCATTCCGTCTCCGCGATGCCCTCGCACGCCACCGTGTTGACATCAGCCGCGGCGATGGGGTGCATTATGATTTCATTCTCATCGACTGCCCGCCCTCGCTTAATGTCGTTACCATCAATGCCATGACGGCAGCGGATGCCGTGCTGGTTCCACTCCAATGCGAGTTCTTTGCACTGGAAGGCCTCACACAATTGATGCGAACAGTCGATCTGGTCAAAGGCTCACTCAATCCAGCCCTTGAAATTCAAGGCATCGTGCTGACGATGTATGATCAGCGCAACAATCTTTCCGACCAAGTCGCGCTAGATGTTCGCACCCATTTGGGAGACAAGGTCTATACGACAGTAATCCCCCGCAATGTGCGGGTTTCAGAAGCCCCCTCGTTTGGCAAGCCAGCCCTCCTCTACGATTACAAATGCTCTGGGAGCCAAGCATATATGCGTTTGGCGAGCGAGGTTCTGCAACGTGAACGTACAAGGTTAGCAGCATGAGCGACGAAGCCGAATTGGGCACAAAAGCCCCGAGCAAGACTGACAACCGCCCAGCTCGTGGCCTAGGACGCGGGCTTTCTGCGTTGCTGGGCGACACAGAAACGACACGCCCTACCGAGGAGCGGGGCGCTGATGGCGGGACGCGTGAGATTGGTCTCGACCTCATTGTTCGCAACCCCACGCAGCCGCGTCGTCAATTTGACGAACATGATCTGCAGACTTTGGCCGATTCCATCCGACAACATGGCATTTTACAGCCTTTGCTGTTGCGCTTGCTCGATGATGGCTCAGGCCGATATGAGATTGTTGCTGGTGAACGCCGGTGGCGCGCTGCACAATTGGCGGGCTTGCATGTTGTGCCAGCCTTGGTGCGTAGCTTTGATGACCTCGCGACGTTGGAAGTCTCCATTGTTGAGAACGTGCAACGCGCAGACTTGAACCCAATCGAAGAAGCCCTTGCCTTTCAACAATTAGCCGAGCGCTTTGGTCGCACCCAGCAAGCCATTGCTGACACTGTCGGTAAAAGCCGAGCGCATATCGCAAATACCCTGCGGCTCTTATCCTTACCTGAGTCGGTAAAGGACCTTGTCCGGTCCGGAGATCTCAGTGCCGGTCATGCCCGAGCGATCATCAGTGCACCCGACCCACTGGCAGCAGCCCGCGCGATAATCGATCGGGGCTTGAGTGTTCGAGACGCCGAAAAGCTACTAACCAAGTCTGAGTTCACAAAGGGTGGCTCGGGGATTGGCTCTAGCGGCAAACGCGATGATGCAGGTGACGCAGATTCAAAAGCGCTCGCCCACGATTTATCTGCGACACTCGGTTTAGATGTCAGCTTAGCCCACAAGGGCGACAAAGGCGGCGCCCTTACAATTCACTATCGCAGTCTAGAGCAATTAGACGACTTGTGCCGCAAACTCACCGTGATCGCGCGATAAGAATCAATCACACGAATCAACCAATTTCAGCGCCACTGCTTGGTCTGCAGCTGGTGATCCTGGCACCAAACATAAACGCATCACCCCTTTAGCACCGACCTCTGCCAAGAAGGCCGGCAAATCGTCTTTCCGACCATCGCGCGAGACCGCATCAAAGGTGCCGTCATCCCTCCCGACATGCACCCAGGGCAGCCCTGTGCGCAGACGCTTCTCAAATCCCGAAATTTGTTGTTGTCCTTGTTCTGCAAGCAGGCCCAATCGTACCGGAATGCTGGCTTTTTCCAACCGCGCGACCCCGAGACCCCGCGTGCGCGGGTCTGGGTCCAATACGCTGATGGTGACACCAACTATGCCCGCTTCCACCAAAGTGGCGCTACAAGCAGGACCACGCGTGCTATCATGCGCACAAGGCTCCAAGGTTACATAGGCATGAGAGCCCACCGCCTTCGGTCCAGCCATTGCTAGCGCCATCGCCTCCCCATGTGGCCTTCCGCCTGCTTGGGTCCGACCTTCGCCGACAATGATCCCATCCTGTACCAAGACACAGCCAACACTGGGATTGGGCATAGTATGACCAAGACCTGATCGTGCAAGCTCCAGCGCACGCGACATGAAAGCAATGTCAGCCAGCGACCACTGCAGGACCGGCTCTGGCATCGAACTATCCAATAACGGGCAAAGGCTGTGCCCGGCTGGCATCGAGATATTTAGCCGAAATAGGCTTCAAGGCAGCGTCCAACTCAATCAAAAGCGGATTGGCAGTTGGAACCTCGACCTCCATAATCTGTTCCTCATCAAGCGCGAATAAATGCTTGATGATGGCGCGTAGAGAGTTTCCATGCGCCGAAATCACAAGGCTCTCCTGCTTCAGATGTGGCGCAATGCTTGCCGACCAATAAGGTAACACGCGGGCCAAAGTCATGGCCAAACTCTCGCCGTCCGGCAAAGCACCCGCTGGAACATGCTGATACCGCAAATCATGGATAGGATGGAACGGATCAGACTTGGGTTGGGGCGGTGGCGGCACATCGTAGGAACGCCGCCAAATGCGCACTTGATCTTCGCCGTGCTTCGCCATCGTTTCGGCTTTATCTAGGCCGGTCAGCGCACCATAATGACGCTCGTTAAGGCACCAGCTCTTTTCCTCCGGTAGCCAACAGCAATCCATTTCCTCGAGCGCCAGCCAAAGGGTCCGGATCGCCCGGGTCTGCAGCGACGTAAACGCGCGCGAAAAACCTACACCCGATGACTTTAAAAGCTGACCAGCCTTTCGGGCTTGCGCCTCACCTTCCGCAGTTAAATTCACGTCCATCCACCCAGTGAACCGATTTTCAAGATTCCATTGTGACTGTCCATGGCGAACTAACGCTAAATACGGCATTGCTAATCCTTCAAAACGCAAAAATCGGCACCTTGGCCTCATATCGACCCTCATAAGAGATATCTTGAGACTTAATCAAGCCAAGACAGCGACATCAGGGCCAAGCTTCCTAGCTACTCAATTTTGCAATGCTGCAGTGCAATACATATAAAACCCCATTCTTTCAGTGAGTTCTTACAAGAATTCGTAGAAAATCCTTCTAAAGTCCAATCGCCCAATGCAAAACACATTGAAAATTTTGCAAATGCGAGATAAACAGGCTCATGGACGCCGTGGCGTCCCTGCCCTTTTTGGGCGTTTCCTCCCAAACACCTCTAAGGCCGGGCTTCGTGCCCGGCCCTTTTTTCTGCTCCGGTTTAAAAGGAGCGGCGCGGCACTCTTGTCTCAGCAATTTCGACAATGCGCGCAACAAGCCCTGACAATATTTCCGCGACATGGGCAAAAGAGCTTCGCTTACTCATAGCGCCCTCAACCATGTACAAAGATCGATTAATCTCAATCTGCAAACTATGTTGATGTTGAGCAGGTTTTCCGTAACGCTCAGTCGCATATCCACCGGCGTAAGGGTTATTGCGTGCCACACGGAGGCCCTTGGACCTGAGAAACGAAAAAGCCTCTGTCATATAAATGGGCGCGCAGGAGGCACCAAAACGATCACCTAAAACAATGTCATTTTCGGGCGAGCCAGAAGCCGAGGCCGGCATGGAGTGGCAATCTAGCACAACAGACTGGCCCACGGCCTCCCTCTCGGCCTCAATCAAACCCTCGATTGCAGCATGCCACGGCACATAAACCTCATTCAATCGCGCCTGAGCGGCTTCAAAGGACAAACGACCCGCATAAATCTCGACCCCATCGCCAACGGTGCGGGGAATGACGCCCAGCCCCGCCAAAACCCGCGGCGACGGCACGCGCCGGTCACCGGCTGGAAGATCGTAAATAAGATCCGGATCCAGTTCATCCGGACTACGATTTAAATCCACATAAGCGCGAGCATAATCCGCCAGCAGCAGAGTTGCGCCCAATTTCGGGCTAGCCGCCATGAGTTCGTCTACAAACGCGTCTTCCGAGCGCCTCAACGCAAGCCTGTCTAGCTTAGAGTTGCGCAACAGATCGTCAGGATAGAAGCGACCAGAATGTGGGCAACAAACAATCACCCCAGAACGCCCAAGCGCCGGGCGCAGCAAACGAAAAGCAGGCGGTCGCATATCCGCTGCGCCGCCATGATCCGCCCCCTGAAACTCTGTCGGCGTACTCGATTCCTGCATATCAAACCTTTAGCCCCGCTGGGCTGAAAACAAAAGAAAGGCGCGAACTGACCTGACAGACCAAAATTACATACAGCAACCTGTGCAAAAATTGCTTTAGGACAAGACTTGTCAACCTCGCCTTCACCATATTGAACGATAAACACGCCCAACAACGAACGGAGCACGGCCCAAATGGCGAGAATTCTCTTAGCGGAAGATGACGATTCCTTGCGGACGTTCCTTGCTGCTGCGCTTAACAAAGCTGGCCATATTGTTGCAGACTTTCCAGATGGCGATCAGGCGCTTGAGGCCCTGAACGCTATGGGCTTCGACTTACTTCTGACAGACATCGTGATGCCAGGTGTGGATGGCGTCGAACTTGCACGACGGGCGGCCGAAGTAGACCCAGCCATGAAGATCGTCTTCATCACTGGCTTCGCAGCCGTGGCTCTCAATCCAGCCAACGAAGCCCCCTCGAAAGCAAAAGTCCTCTCTAAACCCTTCCACTTGCGAGAACTGGTCGCTGAAGTGGAAAAGGTCATGGCGGCTTAAGCTAACCCCTCAACCCGACGCCAAATCGGTCCAAATGTGCTGCGCCGCATAGGCACGCCACGGTCGCCACACCTGTGACCGCTGCTCAAGTGCGTCCCGCGTCGGCCGCTCACCTCCTGGCCGCGCCAAACCACGCGCCAAAGCCACATCCTCAGACGGAAAGGCATCTGGGTCCCGCAACACACGCAGCGCGATATAGCTGGCGGTCCATGGGCCGATGCCCTTAACGCGTTGCAGTCGCGCCAGTACGAGCTGTGTGTCCCCACCAAAGAAATCATCTTCTGCCAGATAGGCCTCACAATAGGCCTTTAGACAACGTACCCGAGCCTGTGGCATGCCCAAAAAATCCAATGGTGATCCCAGAATGGATTGTGCCGTTGGGAATAGGCGCGAAACACCCGATTCTTGCGCCCATTCAGCGGGCAAAGCCGCTCCCAGGTGAGAAACCAAGCTCCCACCAAGCTTAATCGCAGCGCTAACCGTGATCTGTTGACCAAGGATGGCGCGAATACCTATTTCAAAAGGGTCAAATGCACCAGGAACCCGCAAACCCGGCCTGCGCCTGACCAAATCTTGCAACGCCGGATCTTGGCCTAAATGAGCACCAATCACCTCTGGATCGGCAGCCAAATCAAAGACTTCGCGCACCCGCGCAATCACCTTGGGCAGCATAGATAAATCCTGCAGCTTCACCTGCACATCCAGCCAGTTGCCCATACCCTGCCCCACAGCAACCAAGCCAATCTGGCCATCCACATGTAGGCTCCGGCAATAAATGCCCTCCACATAAGTCTCTACCATCGGATAAAGCCGCGCCTTCATAAACTCTGCCACAGCACCCCAATCAAAAGGCGGCCGGTAGCGAAGCTTCAGGCGAATATCAGCTGCGGGTGCACCAGGACCTTCAATGCCAATCTCCCGACGCAGAAAAGATGGCGCGGTTTTAAAAACCTGCTGAAACGACTCATTGAAGCGACGGATCGACCCAAATCCGGAAGCCATAGCGATTTGGGTGATGGTCAGATCCGTTTCATGCAGCAATTGTTTCGCCAATAAAAGCCGGCGGGTTAGCGCAACGCTGACCGGGCTTGCCCCAACATGCTTCAAGAACAGCCGACGCAATTGCCGCTCACCCAAGCCAAGTCGGCTCGCCAGCTGTTCTACGCTGCCGCTATCCAACGCGCCTTCCTCAATCAAGCGCAAGGCCCGCCCGACAGAACTCGACGTACCCCGCCACGCAGGAGTATCCGGCGCGGTCTCAGGACGGCAGCGTAAACAAGGTCGAAAACCTTCGTCTTGCGCGACAGCAGCCGAGGGATAAAAAACGACATTCTCGCGCTTCGGCAGCCGCGCAGAGCAAATTGGGCGACAATAGATGCCCGTCGTTTTTACGGCAGTGAAGAAGCGGCCATCGTAGCGGCTATCCCGCGCTGAAATAATTGCATAGCAGGCGTCTTGATCGAGGGTCATGAGCCTTCTTGCCAGCACACCTGCCTGTGGTCTAGCGGAATTCGGACATGACAAGCCGTAATCGCGGCGGCCAATCAGTACGTCCGAAAACCGCTAGCCAAGCTTAAAGCAATGTTTCAAACCATAGCCACTTCTATTACCTTGTCTTAGGACCCCTCACATGAAGCTCACGCTTAGTCACATTGAAACTCCCACCGGACCAATGATGATGTTATTGGACGACGAAAAGCGGGTACGCCTCCTTGAATGGGTCGACCATCGGGCTCGTATGGATCGTCTGCTTGCGCGCCACTATCCCAAGACAAGCTTCGCACTGACTGAAGAGATGCCACCAGAGCGCTATCATCAGGCCATTCATGCCTATTTTGCTGGTAACCTAGAGGCTCTGGTGGCTTTGCCGGTTGCCTTTGGCGGTACAGCTTTCCAGCAAACAGTTTGGCAGGCGCTGCAGACGATCCCGGCAGGCAAGACCCTCAGTTATGGCCAGCTGGCCGCCCAAATCGGCAATCCAAAAGGGATGCGCGCCGTGGGCCTAGCAAATGGCGCCAATCCAATTGCACTCATTGTTCCCTGTCACCGTGTTATCGGTGCAAACGGCACGCTAACCGGCTATGGCGGCGGGATGGAACGCAAGCATTGGCTCTTGCGCCATGAAGGGTCACTGCCGCAAAATCTTTTATAGGGCCCCCCTGCCCGCTGGGCAAAGCAGTTGAGATCGCTTAAACAAATTCTATGACCACTTTCGGCGACCGCCTAACCGAACAAACCCGCTTACGTGCCACCCCGCTCTGCGTTGGATTTGACCCCTTCCCCGAGTTGATCCCGTCAATTTTTGGCCCGAAAGGCGAGCTCGAAACGCTCGAGCGCTTCTTTAGCGCTGTCATCGAAGAACTTGCCGGCCAAGTGCCCATCGTAAAGCCCCAAATTGGCTTGTTTGAGCCGTGGGGTGCCGATGGCGTCGCCTTAACTGGAAAGCTTGCTCGCTTCGCCATTGACCAGAATCTCATGGTCTTGATCGATGCCAAGCGAGGCGACATCGGATCGACTGCGGAGGGCTATGCGCGCGCCTTTCTTGGCGCAAACGCCCCAACCCCCTGCGACTGTTTGACGGTCAACCCCTATCTGGGCCTCGACTCTCTCCTGCCCTTTGCCGATGCCGCGAAAGCAAATAACAAAGGCATCGCGGTCCTTGTCCGCACCTCCAATCCCGGAGCCAAAGACTTTCAGGATATCGACTGCTCTGGTGCCCCTCTGTGGGTCCGGGTCGGCGAGAAACTTGTCGGCATCCAAGAAGACTTGATGGGCCAATCTGGCTTCTCATCGCTCATGGTGGTGTGCGGGGCCACTTGGCCAGCAGAAGCTGTGAGATTGCGCGCTATTCTTCCAAGAACCCTCTTCTTGGTGCCAGGCTATGGCGCACAAGGCGGCGCGGCCAAGGATGCGCTCGCGGGACTTGTACCCGGCCCAAGCGGCCATGAAGGTGGCGTCGTCTCATCTTCCCGCGCAATCTTATACAGTAAGGCTGCGGCAGAAACCCAATCACTGTTAGCTTGGCGAAACGCTTTTCAGCAAACCTTGCAAGCCACAATTAGTGAACTCAGGGCTGCGTCCGCAGATGTCGCAGGGCGAAGCTAGGCGAGACCGATCAAAGCACCGATTTCAGGATGGAATGACCACAATGTGCGACTTATTCGAGACGCCAACACCCCGGGTCTTCACCATTCCCCCAGCCGTATCGTTTCTTGACGTACTCGCGCGTACGTTAGTCGAAGCCCTGTCGCACGATGAGACCCCGTTTGCGCTGTCTGATGCCATCATTGTCCTGCCCACCCGGCGGGCGGCACGTGGACTTGCTCAAGCCTTTCTAAACTGCAGTCCACAGGCGGCTACGCTTTTGCCGCGCATCCGAACTTTGGGCGACCTTGACCCGGACGATGCAGGCCTTGGTGAGTTTGGCGACGATCTAGACCAAATCCCCGCCATCAACCCACTCGCACGGCGCCTAATTCTTGCCCGCCTCATCCAAGCCCGTGGCCTCGAGTCAGACTGGTCACACGACCCAGTCTCGGCGTTGCTCGCTGCCGACGCCCTCGCGGATTTGCTCGACTCCGCCGCGATGATGGCCAGTGGTGCGGACATGTTTGACTGGTCCAAATTGTCGACCATGGTCAGTGAGCATGAATTAGCCAAGCATTGGGAACAATCCACCACTTTCCTATCCATTGTCACCGAAGCTTGGCCCGCCTATTTGGCTAGCGTCAACAAAGTTGATCCCGGCGTGCAGCAGCGGCGCAATATCGAGGCGATGGTGGAAAAATGGCGCGCCGCCCCACCAAAGCAAACAATCGTGCTGGCAGGGTCTACCGGCTCTATGCCCGTAACACGCAAGCTGATGCATCTGATCGCACGCCTCCCAAAGGGCATGGTCGTCCTGCCGGGTCTAGATACGCACATATCAAGCGACGCATGGAATGCAGCACGACACGACGATCAACATCCCCAGCGTGCCTTGTCCGAAGCCATTGAAGCCATCGGAATCGAGCGCCAAAACGTCCAAGTTTTGCCCAATGTTGTAGAGCCATTTGGACTGGCGCAGCGACGCCTTGTGATTAATGAAGCTTTGACGCCGCAGGCATCGACCGCTGACTGGCCGTCGCGGATTAAGGAACTTGGAGCGGAAAACATTATCGCTGGGCTTGAAGGCTTAACCTTAATTGAAGCGGCCAGCGAAGAAGAAGAAGCAAGTCTGATCGCCCATGAATTGCGTGAGACACTTGAAACGCCAGACCAAACTGTTGCCCTCGTTACACCAAGCGCAGAAATCGCCCGGCGAGTTGCCGCAAAAATGCAGCGCTGGGAGATTCAGGTCGACGTTTCATCTGGTCGACCGATCAGCGACACCAGCGTGGGCAGCTTCCTACGTCATGTGATGCACTGGATCCAAGACCCTAGCGACCCAGTGGTCTTATGCGCATTACTTGGACATCCTTTGACCTCAGTAGGTCTTGCGCGCGATCATGTTGCTGCCTGCGCCGCGGCGATCGAAATTGGCATCTTGCGGGGCCCAAGAAAAGCGCGAACCCTGCCCCAATTGATTGCGCAACTAGAAGCCCTCAAACCAGACTACTGGCGCACCATGAAGGTCGATGGCCACTCCGTGCAGAAACACGATGGCATCAACTTACTTATAAAGCTTGACCAGCACCTCACCCAAGCAGGACCACTCAGCGGCGCCTTGCCCGACTGTGCCCAAAGTATAGCTGGGTTAGCCGAAGTGCTCGCCGCCACTGAAACCCAAAAGGGGGCCGACATTGTTTGGCGCGGAGAGGCTGGGGAGTCCGCCGCACGTTTCTTTGCCGCTTTGATGGAACATGGCCATCTTTTTCCGCCAATCCAGCCCCAAGCAATAGGCCGGACCCTCGATCACTTAATGGCAGACTTGGTCGTTCGCCCGCGAGGAACGCATCCCCGTATCGCCATTCTGGGGCCACTCGAAGCACGGCTCCTACAGTTCAACAAAGTGGTCTTGGCAGGCCTTGATGAGGGCGTTTGGCCACAAGCCGCAGCGCCGGACCCCTTCCTGTCCCGCCCGATGCGCCGGCATTTAGGCCTGCCTTCCCCTGACACACGGATCGGCCTGTCTGCGCATGACTTCGCCCAATTTGCCGCCGCGCCGCATGTCGTTTTGACGCGCTCTGCCCGCCGAAAGGATGCGCCGGCTGTTCCCTCGCGGTGGCTCTGGCGATTGAAGACCCTTGCAGCAGGGGCCTTAGATCAAACAACCGCACTTAGGGTTCTGACAGAGGGCTCGCATTGGCAATCGCTGTTACGGGCGCATGCGCCCAACCGCGTCTTCGAGCCGACCAAAGCCATTCCAAGTCCAAGACCGCCGATTGAGGCCCGCCCCCGGAGTTTTCACGCCACGCAAGTAGAAGTTTGGATCCGAGACCCCTATCGCACCTATGTCGAAAAAATCCTCAATCTACGTGCCCTTGACCCTCTAGGTGGGCCAATCAGCGCTGGCGTGCGCGGCAGTGCGATCCACAAAGGCTTTGAAGTCATCGCTGATTGGTACAATCACCCACCTTTAGACGCGCGCAAAGCCCTGCATCAGGCGTTTGAAGCAGCCCTGCACAAGGCTGGCTATGATGACACAAGTCTTGCCGTGGAATTGGCACGTTTAGAACCAACGATTGCTTTTGCTGCCACCCTCGAGATCGAACGCCTGCGCGCAGGTTGGTGCCCGATGGTCGAAAAGTCCGGGAAACTAACGCTCGACACCCTCGAAGGAGACTTTACCGTGAATGCGCGAGCGGACCGGGTCGATGTCGGACCTGAAGGCACCGAAATCCTTGACTTCAAAAGCGGCAAGCCTCCAACCACGAGTGAAGTCTACGCCATGTTTGGTGCACAATTGCCAATCATCGCGCTCATTGCAGCAAAGGGAGGCTTTGACGAGCCTGCCATCGGCTTGCCGCATGATTTACGCCACATCCATGTTGGCGGTCGGAACCCAAAAGTCGAACCAGCGGTGCATGCCAAGACCAGTGTCGAAGAGCTTGTCGAGCGGGCCGAGAATACGCTGAGAAAACTCTCGACCCTCTATCATGACCCCATGCGCGCCTACTTGCCCAAGCCGCGCGTCAGCTTGATCAAGAAGGCGACCTATGACGACCCCATCGACCGGCTGGCACGACGGGCAGAGTGGGCTAATGCCGAGGACAGCGAATGACCCGCGACATCGTTGCAACCACCAGCCAAAACCAAGCGATTGCCGCAACCCCTGAACTCTCTGTCTGGGCTAGTGCAAATGCAGGGGCTGGGAAAACAAAGGTCTTAATTGACCGCATCGCCCGTCTGTTGCTGCGGGGTTCTGATCCCGCCAAGATTTTGGCCGTCACCTATACCAAGGCCGCCGCAGCTGAAATGCAAACCAGACTCTATGAACTCTTAGGGTCTTGGACGATTTCGCCGGATCAGGACCTAACAAGCGCACTACAAAAGCTCGACCCCGATTTGGGCGAGATTGAAGCAAGCTTCCTGGCTAATGCCCGCGCTTTGTTTGCAAAGGCACTAGAGACGCCAGGTGGCCTGAAAATTCAGACCATTCACGGCTTCTGCCAAACCATTCTCCAGCGCTTCCCGCTCGAAGCCGGGGTACCGCCGGGCTTTAATGTTTTGGAGGACGCGGCAGCAAAGGCCTTGCAAGCCAAGGTTTTTCAAGAAGCCTATGCCAAAGCCCCCGACGCCTTCCTAAAGGTGGCACGCCTCACAAGCCAAGATGATCATCAGAAACTGATCTTAGATGCTATGGCTGCAGCAGGCCCCGACCTTGCCGCCGACCCCGATTTTGAGGCAGTGGCCCTAGCACTGGCTCGCACCCTCGCCATCGATCCACAACGTAGCGAAGACTCTTATCGATTGGCAGCATTGGAAGCGCTTGACGCACAAGAACTCAAGGCCGCCGCCGCAACCCTTTCGAAGGGAAAGAAGTCTGACGTCGAGATGGCGGCAAGGCTCATGCGGTTAGCCAATTTGGCAGATCTTGAGGACGCTTGGAGTGCTTGGTTAGACCTCGTACTGACAACTAACGGTCAGCCACGTAAGCGCCTTTACACCAAGCAATTTGAGACAGATTATGCAATCACTTGCTTATTTGAAGCAGACGGCTCGCTAATCGGCGGCCTCAAAGAAGCGCTAGAGAAAACACGCGCCGCGCAAACCTACCACCGCTCTCTAGCTCTTACAAAAGCCGTTTATACCTTCAAAAGCACATGGACTAAGGCCAAGCGAGACATCGGTGCGCTGGACTTTGATGACCTCTTAGTACGGACCTCCGCCTTGTTGCGAGCCGGGGAGGGGGCAGCGGCTTGGGTGCTTTATAAGCTCGACACAGGCCTTGCTCATATTCTCATCGACGAAGCCCAAGACACCAACCCGCAGCAATGGGACCTCTTGGAGCCGCTCTTCACGGTGCTAGAGCAAGAGGCCAAAACCCAACCTCGCACCCGCTTTATCGTCGGGGACGAAAAACAATCCATCTATTCGTTCCAAGGCGCAAAGCCGGAGCGCTTCTTGGAGGAGAAGGAACGTTTTGAAGCAGGCGCAGCCGAAGGGACGGACCAAAGACGCAGTCTTGCATTCGACCTTTCTTTTCGCTCGAGCCAGACCATCCTAAACGCCGTGGATGCGGTTTGGGCCTGTGCGACCCTCGGCTACGCACCCGCCATAGCGCAGACGGACGAAATAGAAGCGCCGTTTGAGCGCAAATATGCTTTTCCGACTCAACATATCGCCTATCGCACGGACCATACGGGCGCGGTGGAGCTTTGGCCGAAGACTGTTACCGGCGAAAAAAACGCTGAAACCGACGCATGGGACCACCCGCTGAACATCGAACGCGAGGACAGTAGCCGCAATCGTCTCGCTGAACGGATCACATTGGAGCTTAAGGCACGCTTGGATCGTGGCTTTGCCATCCCATCCAAAGAAGGTCTTCGCCCCATGACCCCGGGCGATGTCATGATCCTTGTCAAAAAGCGCGGGCCCTTTTTCCACCAACTCATCAAGCGCCTGAAGTATCATAAGGTCCCTGTGGCTGGGGCAGACCGGATTAAGCTCGTTGAGGACCCAGCCATACAAGATCTGATTGCATTGGGTCGTTTTGCCTTATTGCCACAGGATGATTTCAACACTGCCTGCGTGCTCAAGGGTGCATTTTGTGGCCTTGTCGATGATGACACACATCTATTCCCTCTGGCTTGGGACCGGGGGAGTCAGTCCTTGTGGCAACGGCTCCAAAAATCCGCCGATCCTGCCCACGCTCCGGTGGCAGCGATGCTAAAATCTGTGCTTGGTCGCGCAGGTCATATGCCGCCTTACGAGTTTTACGCCTCGATCCTTGAACGGCCGTGCTTGGACGGTAAAACCGGCTGGACCTTATTGATTGAACGTTTAGGCCATGAAGCTCGCGAACCTGTGGAAGCGTTTTTGGGCCGCGCCCTCAGTCAAGGTCGGACCGAAACACCTAGTTTGCATGGGTTTTTAGCCGCTATCGAAAATGACGCCGCCGACGTTAAGCGCGAAATGGAGCAGGGCAGTGATGGTGTGCGCGTCATGACCATTCATGGGGCGAAAGGCTTAGAAGCCCCAGTCGTCATTCTGCCAGAAACAACATCACCAAGGGGTGCCACAAAGACACCTTTTCACTACGTCACAGACGCACAAGCTTTCCTCTGGTCACCTACCGCCAAAGAAGATCCCGAAGTGTTTGCCAATCTCCGCTTAGCCCAATCCGAGGCAGAAAAGCGTGAGGACGCCCGGCTTCTTTATGTCGCAATGACGCGCGCGCGCGACCTTTTGATCCTCTGTGGCTTCCATTTTGGACAAGCGAAGAAAGACAAAGACGAGTCCAGCGAAGATGAGCCGGAAACAAGCGCGAAGGACACATGGTACGACTTGTTTGATCAAGCGCTCACCCTGATGGGTCCCGGCAAAGAGCTTGAGGCCCAAGCCGGGGTCGATGACGCTTTCAGCTACCAACTTTGGGGCCACTATGCCGGGGCCCTACAAACTCAAGCGCCGAACCGTCCAAAGCCCCCACCACTGCCTGCTTGGATCGACCAAGCACCGCCCACAGAAAAGCAACGCGGACGCCGAATTGCGCCGTCGGCCTTGGCACCAGATGGATCGGAACCGGCGACGCTTTCTCCGCTGCAACCCGATGCACGGCTGCGCTTTCTGCGCGGACGTCTGATCCACGAATTGCTGCAACGCCTTCCTGATGTTCCCGAAGAAACATGGGTGGATCGTGGACGAAATCGCCTGGCACGAGAAGCAGACTTGAGCGAGGACACCCGTGATCAAATGCTAGAGGAGACGCTCGCCGTCCTGCGTCATCCCACTTTCGCGCCCCTGTTTGGCCCACAAAGCCGGGCTGAAGCTACCATTGTTGGACGAGGGCCCGGTCTACCCGACGATATGGTTGTTAATGGAAGCGTTGACCGTCTGGTCGTCACGGAGACAGAAGTTCTTGTGCTGGACTTCAAGACCAATCGGCCACCACCGCTGACAGTTGAAGGCGTTGCACAGGTTTATCTGAACCAAATGGCCGCCTATCGCGCACTTCTTCAGGGCAATTGGCCGGACAAACACGTGCGATGCGCCCTTCTGTGGACTGACGGACCGCGTCTCATGGAATTACCTGATCAAATTCTGGATGACGCCTTGCGCGTGATTGCTAGGCTGCCTAGTTAGGGTAACAAGCCAATTGGAGTTCACAACATGCCAACCCTAGCAATCACCGACGACAGCTTTGAATCAGACGTTCTGAAAGCTTCGGGTCCAGTTCTTGTGGACTTTTGGGCAGAATGGTGCGGTCCATGTAAGCAAATCGGTCCGGCTCTGGAAGAAATTTCTGAGGAAATGGCTGGCCAGCTTGTGGTTGCCAAGCTGAACATTGACGACAATCCGAGCACAGGATCACGCTATGGTGTGCGCGGAATCCCAACCATGATGTTGTTTAAAGATGGTCAAGTGGTCTCCACCAAAGTGGGTGCGATGGCAAAAAGCCGTATTTCGGCTTGGATTGGCGAAAGCCTATAATTCCTTACTTGGGCGGCAAACAAACCACCTGAATAACTTTCAGGTCGCGCCGAACCCGATTGGCAACACGCGTGATATCGTCCGTCTGTAGGGGTGCGATTGCCGCACCCTTTGGACTGAGACGCGCTTCCTTTAAGGCTTGAATAACACTGTCAGAGCTTGTGGTGATAACGCGCCCGCGCCGCAAGCTCTCCGCAATCGTAATGCCAATCACATTGCCGCGCGCGTCAAAAGCAGGGCCACCCGAGAGCCCACCCAATGTGCCGCGCAGCCCTTTCGACCTTGAAACCTCTGCCCATGCCAAGGTGTTTTCCCGCCCGCGCCAAGCGCCTTCGGTGATCATTAATTCGCGCCCAATCAAGCGGCTAACCACTTCGCCCGGCCGGCCTTGTGGAAACCCGATATGAAATCCTGTGGCGCCAAGCTGTAAATCCGCTTCATTCAGGTCCAGTGCCAAGGGCTCTGGCCCGCCTTGGGTTTTCAATATCGCCACATCAGCCCGCCCGGACACATAAACCAAAGAGGCCGCTACAAGCTCTTGGTCCTGTCCATTGACCACGCCCAATCGGTCGCATCCCAATGCCACGTGGCGGGCGGTTAACCAAACACCGTTATCCCCAATGGCAAAGCCTGTACCACTCGACCAAGGACCAGCGCGTTGCGCTTCCACCATAGACTGATCGTCAAAAGGACTGGGCGCCGGCAATATTGGCCCCTTCTCTTTTTCTTCTATCGAGTCAGGCGCAGGTACAACAAAGGTTTCAGATGGTTTTGACGGCAATCGGGGATCAGAACGATCATTGACGCGGCCCAACAGCCAAGCTGCGCCCATGATCAGGACCAAAAGGATCAAAATCCCATCGCCGAACCGTCTCAACATCGCAAATCAGCCGTTCAAGGCCGACGCCGTCAAGAGTGCGGCACCAATCTTGACGCCAACAAGAACTGCGGCTGAGGCCATCTCTCCATTCTCAATGCGCGTCGACAGCCCTCGAACTACAAAATCTACCAGACGGAACATGACCAATTGCAGAACCAAGGCGGTCAAGCCCCAGACAATCACATCCATCAAAGCATGAGACGTCGCCAAGGTCGCAGCAATTGGAATGGCAATACCGATTGCGGCGCCGCCTAAAGACAGTCCAGCAGCCGCATTGCCAGCGCGAACAAGCTCAATCTCCCGATGGGGCGTAATGGCCATATAGAGCCATACCCCAAAGGCCCAGATTGCGATCGCAACGCCGCCTTGCAGCAAAAAGGCGGGCAGACCGGTGACAAAGGCTTGCAACGAAGGGTCCATGCTACACTTTCCTTGTTTCCTCGGTGGAACATAACTTCCAGTGCTGACGTTTTGGCTTTAATGCGTCAAGCATCAAATGGAGGTAGGCCTGCAGGTCAGCCCCACCTGCCTGGTCTGAATTGGAGCCAAGATGACCGCCACCACACCAAGAGTCGCCCTTGTTACCGGTTCTACCAGCGGGATTGGACTTGCCATTGCAGAAGCCTTTGCGGAAGCCGGCTATGGCGTGGTGATCAATGGTTTGGGTGAGGCGGATCAGATCGAAAGCATTCGGGCGAAGCTCGCCAACGACCATAAAGTCGATGTGCTTTACCATCCAGCCAATATGATGGCCCCAGCCGAAATCGAAGACATGATCACAAAAACACGCACCCACTTTGGGCGGTTGGATGTCGTCGTCAATAATGCGGGCATTCAATTTGTTGCTCCGATTGAAGATTTTCCAACCGAAAAATGGGATCAGATTATTGGAATCAATCTCAGCTCAGCTTTTCACACCATTCGCCACGCGATTCCGGGCATGGCCGCCCAAAAATGGGGCCGGATCATCAATATCGCCTCAGCGCACGGCCTGGTGGCCAGCCCGTTTAAGTCGGCCTATGTTGCTGCCAAGCATGGTGTCGTGGGCTTAACCAAGGCGGTCGCGCTTGAGCATGCCAAAGACGGCGTCACGTGCAATGCAATCTGCCCCGGTTATGTCTTGACCGGCCTTGTAAAGGCACAAATCCCAGATCAAGCAAAATCACGTGGGATCAGTGAAGAAGAAGTCATCCAAAACGTGTTGTTAGCTGCCCAGCCGACCAAGCAATTTGTAACGGTCGAACAAGTCGCTTCGTTCGCGCTTTATCTGGCCAGCGACTCAGCGGCGCAAATCAATGGCGCGATTCTGACGATGGATGGAGGATGGACCGCGCAATAAATTACAGAACTACTCGGCCTTAGGCTTCCTACAGCGCGCGATCAGCCGTTCAAGCTGCACTGACTGGGGGGCCGAGACCGTAATTGTTGCACCATTACTGGCGAAGTCTAAGGGCTGACCGGCACCAAAGCGGGCCAAAAAGGGATCAGACGATACAGCCTCTGCCGTGCCATCGACTTCATAACCATTGGCGCTTGGTTTCCAGTTCATCGTAAGACTTGCACTTTTCCCGCCACTGCTGACCCGCACGGACCCCGTATCGCCATTGATGGGCCCGGGCAGGCCTGAGACAGCGATCGTATAGCCGCCGCCAGCCCTACAGGCGACTGAAGCCAGTGCGCCCTTCTGGCCCAAGGGTGACGCAATCCGGCCCGCACTCGGCTCTCGCCATGCCACAGTTTCGGCCTTTGTTTGTAGCGCGGGAGCTGTCTCCCACGCCAATTTGCCTGCTTTCACGTCGTAAAAAGCAACGGATTGAACTGGGCCCGCCTCAGAACCCACCACCCGAGGCGAGGCCGACGGGCAAAACCCAGCGAACGCCAATCCACGCGCCCGAACCTCTGGCCGAAGATTCTCGCCCTCAAGCCGCTCTGCCAAAAGGACGCGCGTTCCCCGGCGCAGGTCCAACACGATCGCCCTGGCAGAACAGGACTTTGGTGCAGCCTGAGCCGCCACCAAAACCGCCACCTCGGGCAATAATCCACCGGCAGGCCAAACCCCTTTAATCGACAGCTTTTGTGGGGCGCCAGCAATCTTTGCATCGGCTTTTCCATCCAAACCCGCCTTAACAGGCAACAAGTCCTCCCCGTTTGACTGGGCAGCGCGGGGGTAAATCAAGACGCCGTCGAGATAGGCTGCAGCACCGCCGTCAGCTACTTTAAGCTCAAGCAAGCCGCGCGTAGTCAAAAGCTGGGTGTCTGCCAGGCTCGGCAAAGCGGCACCTGCGCGCACCAAATCGGCAAAGCGCTTCCCTGCCGACAGCGCCACCCCATCGCGGCGCATGTGCGTCAGAACCAACGTGCCTGCCTGCGGACCAGTTTGGAACCCAAGGACCAAAGTCTCAGGCATGCCACTGACCGAAGCCTTAACAGTGGGCCCGGGCTTGAAAACATAGCCAATTTCAGCACCCGTTTGCCGGCCTTGAAACGACCTTGTCGCACGATAACCTGCTTGCGATGCACGGATTTCGAGATCATTGAGATATTGCTCAATCGATAAATTGGTCGACACCGGACCTTGCACCGAATCTAGTTCAGCCAAGATCGTTTGAGGTAAGACCGATAGAAGCGCTTGATTGGTTTGCCCCTGCGTCGGCGACGTCACGGCCGAGCCGATGCCGTCCGGGGCAGCCGATCTCAAAAACGGAAAAATAATCCCACCCGTGGCAACGCCAACCCCAAAAGAGAACAAAGCAACCAACGCCAACATGCCAACGCCGAACCGCGGGCCGTAAATCGGCTTAGAAACAATTGTTACGGGTTCGCGATCCATTGGCTGCACCATAGGTGGATGTAGGGCGTATTTGCCTCTTTCGCCAAGTCTAATGGGGCAACCATTTTGGTTTCACTGCAGGGGAGGGGCCCGTTTCCCCTTCAAACCACAGCCAACGCAGGCTAAACACTTCCCATGACCACAGCTTTGACCGCCGAACCGCCCATGACCCCCGCCCTGGTTGCCGAACACGGCCTATCAGAGGCTGAATATGCCGTCATTCTAGACCGCTTGGGCCGCGAACCCAATTTAACCGAACTCGGTATTTTTTCGGTCATGTGGTCAGAACATTGCAGCTATAAGAGTTCACGGCGGCATTTGGCTAAATTCCCGACCAAAGGCCCGCGCGTCATCCAAGGTCCGGGCGAAAATGCTGGTGTTATCGACATTGATGATGGGCAGGCTGCCGTCTTTAAAATGGAAAGCCATAACCACCCGAGCTTTATCGAACCCTATCAAGGGGCGGCGACGGGTGTGGGCGGCATTATGCGCGATGTATTCACCATGGGTGCCCGCCCAATCGCATTAGCCAATGCGCTACGTTTTGGCAGTCCAGACCATCCCTTAACCCGACGCTTGGTATCTGGAGTGGTCGCTGGGATTGGCGGCTATGGCAATTGTGTTGGCGTACCAACAGTCTGCGGCGAGACGAACTTCCACCCAGGCTATAATGGCAATATTCTTGTCAATGCCATGTGTGTCGGCCTCGCCGACGCTGACAAGATTTTCTATGCACGCGGCGCCAAGATCGGCAGCCCGATTGTCTATTTCGGGTCCAAAACCGGCCGCGACGGAATTCATGGAGCAACCATGGCCAGCGCCGAGTTTGACGAGGCGAGCGAAGAAAAGCGCCCAACGGTGCAAGTTGGCGACCCATTTGTCGAGAAGCTATTGATCGAGGCTTGTCTTGAATTAATGGCCACAGATAGCATCGAGGCTATCCAAGATATGGGCGCAGCAGGCCTTACGTCGTCCTCGGTCGAGATGGCGGGGAAGGAATATCTGGGCATTGAGCTGGATATGAACAATGTTCCCGTTCGCGAGACCGGCATGACGCCTTATGAAATGATGTTGTCAGAGAGCCAGGAGCGTATGCTGGCCATTCTAAAGCCGGGCCGTGAGGCCGAGGCTGAGGCCATCATGAAGAAGTGGGACATTGATTTTGCCGTGATTGGCAAAACCACGGATACAGGCCGGATGGTCTTGCACTGGAATGGTGCCATTGTGTGCGACATCCCGGTTGCACCCTTGAGTGAAGATGCGCCTAATTATGATCGGCCTTGGGTACAGCCTGCGCTGCACCCGGCTGTCACCAGTTCGATGCTGACCCCGATTGCGGACTGGCGCGACGCAACTCTGAAACTCGTGTCCTGCCCGGACGGCGCATCGAAGCGTTGGCTCTGGGAACAATATGACCGCCATGTGATGGCTGACAGCCTGGAAGAAAGCGCCACGCCGTCAGATGCAGCAATTGTGCGTATCCACAACACCCAAAAGGCGCTGGCGATCAGCTGTGACTGTACCCCACGTTATGTGTCGGCAGACCCGTTTGAAGGCGGAAAGCAAGTCGTCGCTGAAGCGTGGCGAAACCTGACGGCCACCGGCGCAAGCCCCATTGCCATCACCGACAATCTAAATTTCGGTAACCCGCAACGTCCTGAAATCATGGGGCAGTTTGTGCGTGCTACGGATGGTATGGCGGAAGCCTGTGCTGTCCTCGACTTCCCAGTCGTATCGGGCAACGTCAGCCTGTACAATGAAACCTCCGGCCAAGCGATCCCACCAACCCCGGCCATCGGCGGGGTCGGGCTTCTGACTGATTACACCAAGCGCGTTGGCTTTGGTGCAGTAGACATGGGCGACATGATTATCTTGGTCGGCAAAACGACGGACAATTTGGGGGCGACCTTGGCCCTACGCGAAGTTTGGGGTCGAGAAGATGGCGCCCCGCCGCAGGTCGACCTCGCGCAAGAGCGCCTCACTGGTGACGTTGTCCGCGGCCTCATCCAAACCGGCCACATCCGCTCCTGCCATGATTTATCCGACGGCGGTCTTCTGATTGCGGCGGCTGACATTGCTATGGCATCGGGCAGAGGCCTCGCCATCACTCTACCTCATGGCCTAAGCGCCGAAGCAGCCCTATTGAGCGAAGACCAGGCTCGTTACCTCCTCATCGTCAATCCAACCCATGCCGACAGCGTGTTTGAAGCTTTGGAAGCACAAGCCATTCCCTGCGCCGCAATCGGCTCCGCCGGAGGGTGCGAATTGGCCATTCAAGACGTCCTGGCCATTGATATCACAGATCTAAAACAGGCCCATGAAGCCTGGATGCCCGCCTTTATGGCCTAACGGTCAAACCCCTTTACCCCGGAGACAGACATGCCCATGGCCGCTTCTGACATCAAGTCCATGATTTTAGATGCTTTTCCGGACGCCGATATTGAGATCATCGATCTCGCTGGCGACGGCGACCACTATAAGGCTATCGTGAAGAGCGCCGGCTTTGCCGGCATGAACCGGGTCAAGCAACACCAGGCTGTCTACGCCTCGCTGAAGGGCAAGATGGGGGGCGAGCTACATGCGCTCGCGCTTGAAACCAGTTTAAAGCCCTAAAAAAAGCGCCTGCTACTTCTTGATAATCACCAAGCTGTAGTCACCCTCCGCTGATTCCTCGACCGTTGTGACACGAATGACCTGCGGCCCAGCGGTCGTGACCGTATAGATTAGTTTAGCATTCGTACCGCCACCACTATCATCGTCGGAAGCATAGTCGTCATCAACGCGGTCAATCTGGCGTGCGCCCACTATGATATCGAAGTTATCGGCGCTGGCCGCAATTTCAAAGGTTTCGCCGATTTGACCGTCAAAGACATAGCGATCGAAATAGTGGCTGTCATTGCGTAAGGGATCGTTTGCGTCGAGATTCCCACGAATGGTTTCGCCTAGCTTTGCGCGGGCAGGAATGGGCGGCACAACGGATACCGGCACATCACTGACGCCGACCGTGTATTGGCCCTCTTGGGTCGGCTCCCCCGCCATGGCTCGAATAATGTAGGTACCATCGCTGGGTGCGGTAAACTTAATGCGCGCATTCAAGCCTTGTCCGCCGTCATCATCTTTGGCGAGGGCTTCGAAGGCGGCAGACGTCAATAGGCCAATCTCCAATAGCGGATCGAGATTGGCATCGCCCTCCTTTTCCATCTTCACATTGACTTTTTGGCCAGCCCGCAAAGCGATGGAATACGTGTTGAATAGGGCGTCGGTAGCGGTCAAGCGTGCGCCCCCATCACGCAGTTCGCCCGAGATATTCTGGCCAAGACGCATGGCTTGTGTCGCTGCTGGAGCGCGGCCTGCGGCGGCTTGCTCGACCACCAAACGATAGAGACCATTAGCACGACCGACTTTTTGAACCTCAACTACATAGGTTCCAGACGTTTCAGGTCGAAAGCGCAACAAGGCGTTTCTGTCGCCACCGCCATCATCATCTTGAGCTAAACTCTCCAGACTACCATCGGCAAGAATTCTTCCTATGGAAATCTTAGGATCTAGCTCACTGCCATTGGCAGCATTCAGCGCGATCCGATAAGCCTTGCCGCCTTCTAGGCGAAGACCATAACGCACAGCATGGGTTTCTTCGCCATCCGTCTCGTAACGTGGCGTGGTGTTTGACAACGCCCCGCTGACAGCTTGGCCCAAGTCAATCAAGATCGGCGCTGGCATTGGCGGCAGCTCCTGACGCAAGCCTGTCGTCAAAATATAGGTGCCGACTTGGCCCGACCCGACAGAAGTGACGCGAACTTGATAAAGACCTGCACGTGGGACGACGTAGCGGATACGTGCACTGGTGCCTGGCCCGCCATCATCATCTTCAGCAACCTTCAAGCCTGCAGGGGTCAATAGCTCAAGTTTTGGGTCAAAGTCATCGGACGAAAGATCAAGCTGAATCTCCTGATCTGCAGTCAGCCGCACCGCATAGGCATCAACAGTCGCGCCATCATTCGTGACCGCATCATTTTGGTCCAGAGCGTTGGAAACACTTTGGCCAAACGAGAGCGGCCGCGCCGAAATCGGGGGTGGCTGTGACGCTGTTGCTAAGATCGTAAACGCCCCACGGTCGCCCTTATTCATGGTGTTGGCCCGTATCTGGAGCAGACCAGAGGCGGGAACCATCCGGCGAACAACCGCAGGCTTGTCCGTTTCGCCAACTGACGCCGTACAGCCTTCACATTCCTCGTCAATTTCGTCCCCCACAGCCACAATGGGTTGGAAGGCCGTACTAGATAGCGTCACCGTGACCATCTGCCCCTTGGGGGCCTGAACTTGAAAAAGCTCATAACTGCTATCATCGCTGTCAAGGACGGGGTCTTCTGGACCCATGGAACCTTGAAGGGGCTGCCCAAGTGTCAGGGGACGGAGGCCAGATTGCGCGACAACAGGGCTGGCGACCAAAATCACAAAGAATGAAACACAACCTAGCCAATATTGACGCATCGTGATGCAGCCACCGAAATGGCCCCTCAGACGGGCGCGACTTCTGGTCAAAATGCACCGCGTCGTAAGCAGAATAACAAACCAGAAGGGCTAGCTATACTGACCATTCCGGGCTCCTAGCAATGGCTATCGCTCATCAAGTGCAATTTCCCGGTGGCCTTGACCAGACCGCTCGCCATCCCTAGCTGAAGGACAGAAAGAGAGTTTTCTCAGACCCATCTGGTCAAACAATGATTGACGCAGCGGTTCATGTGTTCCATCGAAGGCTGAAACATTCGTCAATACGTTCTGGACCCCAGCAAGGAGCACAACACATGAGCGACGCACAAGCTTTTATCGATAATCTGGTCAAAACCAATGATGTGGTGCTGTTCATGAAAGGTACGTCCCGCATGCCAATGTGCGGATTTTCAGGCACCGTAGTGAAAATCCTTGATCATGTCGGTGCAGACTATCAGGATGTTAACGTGCTGGCCGATGAAGACGTCCGCCAAGGCATCAAAGACTATTCCAACTGGCCCACCATTCCACAGCTCTATGTCAAGGGTGAGTTCATCGGGGGCTGCGACATCATTCGGGAAATGTTTGAAACCGGCGAATTAAAGCAGGTACTGAGCGAAGCTGGTGTTCCACTCCAACCTTGATCAAACGATCTTCTAGATGCAAAAAAGCCCGCTCGGCCAATGCTGAGCGGGCTTTTCTGTGTCTGATTTTTGGTCGGAATTACGAAGCGTAATATTCCACAACCATGTTTGGTTCCATTTTCACTGGGTAAGGTACGTCAGCCAATTCTGGCACGCGCAAGAAGGTTGCTTTCATCGCGCCGACATCCATTTCAACATAGTCAGGGAAATCACGCTCGGCCGAGTCCAACGCTTCCAAGACAAGTGCCATGGTGCGGGATTTTTCACGAACTTGCACAACATCACCAACGCGCAAACGGTACGAAGGAATATTGACCTTCTTACCGTTGACCGTGACGTGACCGTGGTTCACAAATTGGCGTGCCGCAAATACGGTTGGCACGAATTTGGCGCGATAGACCATGGCATCCAGACGGCACTCCAACAGGCCGATTAGGTTCTCAGCCGTGTTGCCCTTGCGGCGTGCGGCTTCTTCATAAAGGCCAGCAAACTGCTTTTCGGTAATGTTGCCATAATAGCCCTTCAGCTTTTGCTTGGCGCGCAACTGAGCACCGAATGCCGAGACTTTGGCAGGACGGGCGGTTGGGCCGTGCTGACCTGGCTTATAGGTCCGCTTGTTGACTGGGCTTTTTGGACGGCCCCACAGGTTTTCACTGAGGCGACGGTCGATTTTATATTTCGCAGCAATGCGCTTTGACATGTTTAGTCCATTTACGTTTTGACGGTCCGGGCGGCACACCATGTGTCGCGATTGCAATGGCCGGAAACCCATCACCCATGTTTTCCCCCAGTGAAGGCGGTGCCAACCCAGCAGGAAGGCGCGCTTAAACGGGATTGGTGCCTCAGAGTCAAGGATTGTGGGCAGTTTAAGCCCAGTTGCCCCTGCATTCCGCGCAGGCTTGACATATAGTTTATCGCTAAACTATAATGGTTGAACGTTAAACCAAAAGAGGTCGCCATGCCAAACCGTCGCACCATCCTTCAGCTTCTTGCCCTAAGTTCATTAGCCACCATACCTGCCGTCAGTGCAGCAGGTCGCTCCGAGACAGATCCTGCCGCCGCTTGGCGCAATCCCGGTGCTGGCCAAAAAGACCCCCGCCTTTACAGTCTCGCGCACGCCATTCTCGCCCCCAATCCGCACAACCGCCAACCTTGGCTGGTGAGCCTAGAAGGCGAAGACAGCATCATCCTTTACTTCGATACCACCCGCCGCCTGCCGGCTACGGACCCGTATGACCGCCAACTGGCGATTGGCTGTGGCGCATTCCTTGAGATTCTGTCGATTGCCGCCGGCGAAATCGGCTACGACGCGCAAATCAGCCTTTTCCCGGAGGGCGAGCCTCAACCGCTCTTGAATGACAAGCCGTTGGCCCGGATCCGCTTGGTAACGGGCGGGACAAAGGACCCGCTCTATAGCTTCATCACACAAAGACGCTCCAACAAGGAGGTCTATGATACCAAGAAGCAGATCAGCGCTGAACGCTTAGAAGCGCTTTTGACGATGGAGCCCACAGAAACTCTGACCTTATCGGGCTCGCTATCGGGCAGTGCGCAATGTGAATCCTTGCGACTATTCAGCATTCAAGCCTATCGGCGCGAATTCCAAACGCCCGTCGCGCTCAAGGAAAGCATTGACCTGATGCGGATCGGGAAAGCTGAAATTGCAAAATACCGCGATGGGATTGATCTCGATTTTCCGGGCATTGGTGCCATGCAGGCGATAGGTTTGCTAACGCGGGAAAAAATGATGACGCCAGGCACCAAAGCCTATCAACAAGGCCTAGAGCAATATGATCCCTTGGCGAAATCCGCTTCCGGCTATGTCTGGATGATCAGCAATTCAAAGGATAGGTTCGCAGAAATTGCCGTCGGTCGCGCCTATGCCCGCCTGAATCTGCGAGCAACTGCGCTTGGGATCGCCATACACCCTATGAGCCAAGCACTGCAGGAATATGCAGAAATGAGCACAATAAAGGCCGACGCCGAACAGGCAGTGGGCTTATCATCTGATAGGCGTCTACAGATGCTTGCCCGAATAGGATATGCTAGACAGGTCCTCCCGTCACCAAGACGAGGCCTTGAAGAGCATATTCGTACATGACCGCAGACCGTCCCAATCCAGACTTTTCAAAGATCGCCTTTAGCTTCTTCAATGAAATTGCGATCATTGATCAATTGGGACGCAACCGGTTTGAGCGTGTCTTGCCAGATGGCCTTTCGATCGCAGGCTTTAGCTTGCTCAATCACTTCGTTCGTTTGAATAAAGATCAAGACACGCCGAGCCATCTAGCAAAAGCATTCCAAGTCACCAAAGGGGCGATGACCAATACGATCCATCGCCTCGACGCCTTAGGCTTGGTCACCATCGTCGCTGACCCCAGCGATGGGCGAGGCAAACTTGTTTCGATCACCCAAGCGGGCAGGGCAGCGCGCGAAGATGCCATTGCCCGCTTAGCGCCGTCTTTGCAGCAATTGGCAGGATTGATTGATCCTAACGAGCTCGCCAACCTCGTCCCGACCCTTATGAAACTGCGCGCCATTCTCGATGCCAACCGCGAGCCTGACCCGCAGTCGTGACTCCTGCCGCCAATGGCGCTATCAGACGACGCCTGCCCAAGCACCTCACCTGCTAGCCTCCTCCTAAGACCTGTCGTCAGAAAACTAACCCATGTTACAAATCACAGACCTAACCTATCGCCTCGCGCGGCGCGTGTTGTTTGATGGGGCCAATGCCGTGATATCCGATGGCTGGAAGGTAGGCTTGGTTGGCAAGAATGGTTCTGGCAAGTCGACCCTATTGCGGCTCATTCAAGATGAGGCGCTGAAAGGGGATGGCAGTGTTCGTCTCAAACGCGGCGCGCGCATGGGTTTTGTTGCCCAGGAAATCGCCGCCACGCCCGACCCGATGTTGGAAGTCGTACTGGCTGCAGACATTGAACGCGCCAGCTTGATGGCGGAGGCTGAGACCGCAACGGACCCCAATCGCATCGGCGAAATCCATACCCGTTTGGCCGACATAGACGCTTATTCGGCAGAAGCCCGCGCCAGTGAAATCCTCGTCGGTCTTGGCTTTAAGCAAGAAGAGCTGATGAACCCGGCGGGTTCCTTCTCTGGCGGTTGGCGCATGCGGGCGGCATTGGCGGGCGTGTTATTCTCGATGCCAGACCTATTGGTACTCGACGAACCGACCAATTACCTCGACCTTGAGGGCGCGGCATGGCTCGAGGCTTTTTTGCGCAAATATCCCAATACCGTCTTAGTGGTCAGCCACGACCGGGAAATGCTCAATCGATCCGTCACGCACATCATGGCGCTGGAAGACGCGAAACTCGAAGTCCATGCAGGCGGCTACGACACCTATCTGCGTCGCCGGGCAGAGCGTGCCGCTCTGTTAGCCGGGCAAAAGGCCAAGCAAGATGCGGCACGCGCCCACCTGCAGGCCTTTGTCGACCGCTTCCGCGCCAAGGCCTCCAAGGCCCGTCAGGCGCAAAGTCGCATTAAGATGCTGGAAAAGATGCAAGAGATCTCCGTCCCGATTGCGGACCGGGCAATGCCTTTTCACTTTGATGAGCCAAGCGAGCTCGCTTCACCCTTGATCCAATTGGATGAAGCTGACCTCGGCTATATTGATGGCAAGCCTGTCCTCAAGAAAGTCGACTTCCGCCTCGATCACGACGACCGCATCGTCATCATCGGCCCGAACGGGCAAGGCAAAACAACTTTGGTCAAGTCCATCGGTGCACGGCTTGAGTTGCTGAACGGCAAGCGGCGCGCGTCCAAAGCGGTCAAAATTGGCTATTTCAGTCAGGATCAATTGGACGAATTACGCGCAGGCGAAACCGTATTGCAACACGTCCGTGACCTAGAACCCGAATGGCCACCCTCGCGCCACCGGTCCCTGGCGGCGCGGATGGGATTTGGTCAGGAAAAGATCGATACCCATGTCGAAAAGCTCTCGGGCGGAGAGAAGGTACGCCTGCTTCTAGGCCTGATGGCTTATGCCAAGCCCCACGTCCTGATCCTAGACGAGCCGACAAGCCACTTGGATATCGATAGTCGCGAGGCGCTGATCCATGCCTTGAACGATTATTCCGGTGCCGTTCTGTTGATCACCCACGATGTCTATTTGGCAGAAGCCTGTGCCGACCGGTTGTGGTTGGTCCATAATGGCCATGCACGCGCCTATGACGGTGACTTGACCGACTATCGTGGCTTGGTCCTCAGCGCGGATCGTCCAGATAGCGGTGGGGCAGGCAAGAATGCGCCGAAGGCCGTAGCAAAGAGCGAAGTCGGCGGCGGCGGCAAAAAAGGGCCATCGCTCTCCACGTTGTGCTTCCGCTTGGCTGACGCAGAAAAGGCCGTCACTAAAGAGCAGCACGCACTCGACACCATCGATGCCCGTCTTGCCTCACCCAGTCTCTATACCGAAGGGGCCAAGGCGCTTGCAGACCTCACAAAGAAGCGTGAATGGCATGCGCAAGCCCTCGCCAAAGCCGAAGCAGTTTGGATAGAGCTAAGTGAGGCCATTGAAGCCGCTTCCTAACGATACAAACAAAAAAGGCGGCCCAAAGGACCGCCTTTTGATTTGTTTCAGGGCAGCTTAGCTTAGTCGCTAAAGCCACGGCCGTCAGTGCGCTCAGCGATCCGAGCCGACTTACCGCGACGATCCCGCAGGTAGTACAGCTTAGCGCGACGCACTTTACCTTTACGCACAACCGTGACCGATTCCACATTCGGCGAGTACAGTGGGAAAACCCGCTCTACGCCTTCACCGAAGGAGATTTTGCGAACGGTGAAGTTAGCGTTGATGCCACCGCCAGAGCGGGCAATACAAACGCCTTCATAGGCCTGAACGCGCTCGCGCTCGCCTTCTTTGATCTTCACGTTCACGCGCAGGGTGTCACCTGGCGAAAATTCTGGGATGGATTTGCCTTCGGAGACGCGTGCGACTTCCTCGGCATCGAGTGTTTCGATGATATTCATGTCAGCTCACCTTGCACGATTCCTAACTTAAGACTTTGAAACCAGATCAAAAGCTCAAGAAGGCCGCGGCATTGTTGTTGTCAAAGAGAACTTTGAGATTGAAAGAAGACGCGCGTTTATACGAATGATCAGGCTTTGTCACCCTTATAAACTGCCCAAAGGTCAGGTCGGCGGGCTTGCGTGACCGCTTCGGATTGTTGTTTCTTCCAAGCGGCAATCTTCGCATGATCACCGGACATTAGGACAGGTGGAACCTCAAGGTCTTCAAAGCTGCGCGGCCGCGTGTACAGTGGATGCTCAAGAAGCCCTGATTCAAAGCTTTCCTCGCCAAGGCTCTCGGAATTGCCTAAAAGGCCGGGCAGCAAGCGCACGCTGGCCTCTACCAACATTTGTGCTGGCAAGTCCCCACCGGTTAGTACGATATCCCCGACCGCAATTTCTTCCATCTCGCGCGTTAGGATGGCGCGCTCGTCCAAGCCTTCAAAGCGGCCACAAAACAGGATGACACCAGGCCCTGCAGCCAATTCACGCACCCGGGCTTGGGTCAACGGCTTGCCGCGCGGGGTCAAATAAATCAGCGGCCGGCCATCACGCGGCACGCTGTCGATCGCGCGTGCTGCAACATCTGCCTTCATCACCATGCCCGCGCCACCCCCGGCCGGCGTATCGTCCACTTGCCGATGCTTTCCGTCGCCAAAGCCACGCAAATCAATCAATTCCAGCGACCAAACAGATTTTTCAAGCCCGGTCCCAATCAAGGATGCGCCAAGCGCACCGGGCCAAGCCTCTGGGGTTAGGGTAATGACGGAGACAGAAAAGGGCATGGTTACTTCTAACCCAGCTCCACGCTTATGCGAAGTCAGCCCGCGCATTGTTGGCGGAGGCAGCCCAGCTGAACCTGCGAACCCATACGTGACGGCCCCGAAAAGCCGCGCTAAAGGGTCGAAATGAACATTTATTTCCTAGGAATCGGTGGAGCTGGGGTCAGCGCTTTAGCCAGCGTCCTGCAATCACAGGGTCATCAAGTCACAGGGTCTGACGAAGGGGTATTCCCACCGGTTTCGACCTATCTCGACCAAGCTGGCATTAGCTATGCAAAGCGTTTTGACGTGGCCAATCTGCCGGAAAAAATCGACGTGGCTGTCGTAGGCACAACGGCCAAGATGGACCCAGCAACAAATCCTGAGCTGGCTGAACTGCAAGCGCGCGGCGTGCCCTGCTATAATTTCGCAACTTATCTGGGTCAGTACACACAAGACCGCGAAAACCTTATTGTGGCCGGCAGCTTTGGAAAAAGCTCATTGACGGCACTGGTCGCCTTCTTACTGCGTCACGCTGGCCAAGATCCGGGCTGGTTCATTGGTGCGATCCCGCTCGACTTGCCAAGAACCGGCCACGCTGGAACAGACCCGCTCTTTGTCATGGAAGGCGACGAATATATCGTCAGCCTACGGGATCGGCGCAGCAAGTTCGAGCTCTATAGCCCCGCCCACATTTTGATCTCTTCGATCGTGCACGACCACATCAACATGTTCCCCACGATGGAAAACTATGAAGCTCCGTTTGCAAAGTTGTTTGCCGCACTGCCCCCCGAAGGCCTTCTCATCGCCTGTCACACGTATGAACCGGTTCGCCGCCTTATCGGTGACAGACCCGCCGTCTGGTACGGATTGAAGCCAAACCCCGGCTATTTTGCAGAAAACATCGCGATTGGCGAAGTCACGTGCTTTGACCTTGTTTGCCCCGGTGGCAGCCGGATATCGCTGGAAACGGAACTATTAGGCTTGCATAATATTGAAAACCTGATTGGGGGCAGCGCCTTTGTGCTGGAGCGCGGATTGATGTCCCCAACCCAAGTCCAAGCCGCTGTGCGCGCCTTTCGAGGGGTTGCGCGGCGGCTCGATAAGAAGACCCGCACCTCCACCGTCCCAGCCTATGAAGGCTTTGGGTCTTCTTATGAAAAGGCCCGGTCGGCAATCGACGCGATCCGCCTGCATTTTCCAAACCGGCCCTTGGTCGTGGTGTTCGAACCCCATACCTTTTCTTGGCGTAATCAAGATGCGCTGAGCTGGTATGATCACGTCTTTGAAGGCTGCGATCAGGTCCACATTCTGCCCCCGCCGAAAATTGGTGCGGCAAGCCAGAGCCAATTGACCCTGTTAGACATTCTCGACCGGGTGGATGCTGCAGGGGTTTCGGCCCAAGGTATTGAAGACACGCAGGCATTTCTCAACCAGATGCCAGTCAATCTTGAGGGCGATGAAGTTGTCCTCCTACTCTCTTCCGGCCCGCTTGATGGCTTGGCAGACACGCTACCCAATCGCCTCGACACGCTATTCGGGGACCGGACTGACAATTGATGGACCTAGACCACCTACCCGTTGACCCTCACGCTTATGCCTCTTTTCTGCTGATCATGGCAGGGATGGCCGCAACGCCCGGTCCTGCAAACTTGTTTGCTTTGGCAACGGGGCTGGCCCAAGGCCCGCGCGCTGGCTTGTGGGGGGTGTTCGGGATGAATGTTGCTTCATTGGTTTGTCTTTGCCGCTTTGGGCTTAGGCGTTCTGATGCGGCTGTATCCGTCGGCATTTTCGATGCTGGCGATTCTGGGCGGGCTTTATCTGGCATGGTTGGGCTTTAAGGCTCTCCGGACCGCGCTATCAAAAGAAACACAAGGCTTCCAACTTGCCGGCCAAGCGGCGGGTAGCAAGCCGTTCAGAGATGGGTTTCTGGTGCAAATCAGCAATCCGAAAGCCTTACTCTTTTTTACCGCAGTCTTGCCGCCCTTCATTGATCCGCAGCGTGACACCGTGCCGCAACTAGCCATGTTTGCTGCGGGAACCGTTTTATTTGACACATTGACTATGTCCATGTTTGCGCTGGCGGGAGGGCTGATGTCTCGCCAATTCGCGCAAGCCCGCTTTGCACGCTTATTCTCTGCAGTCGTCGGGGTCCTGCTCCTCAGCACGGCCACCCTCATGCTACTCAGAACGATGGCTTGATCACCAAGACAAACCAGGCCATTGAATATTTTTTCATTTAGGGGTGGCCATGTCCAAAAGACGTTCCCCGGAACCGATATCTGCCATCGAAGATCGGCTTTTACGTGCATCGGTAGCACTGGGTGATAACCTCGACAGCGTCTCATTGCCCGAACTGGCCGCCGCCGCCAACATCGCGGTTGGCACGCTCTACCGCATCGCGCCATCCAAATCTGCCCTAGCAGAAATCTTGGATGCGCGGGCTCGCACCCTTTTTGAACGACACGTGTTTGCGCCATTTCCAGCGCGCCTCAGTCTTCAACAACGGTTTCATTTGATGTGGACACGCCTCGCAGAGTTTGCCCTCCAAGAAACCGACATTGCCGCCTATCTGGCCCGCAAGCCTATGGGCTCTGACAGCGCCTTTATCAGAGCCAGCGCGATCTTTGCGCGTGACGGGGCTGCGACAGGGGAACTTAAGGCTTTCAGCGGCGAAGAATTAGCGGCAATCGTCTGGGGACCGCTGTCTGCCCTCTTGCGTAACCATGCCTGTTCGGTGGAAAGTCTAAAACAACTCGAACAAGCGGCTTGGGATGGTCTACGTCGCATATAATCAGGGAGACGAACATGACAGGACGTATGGCCGGCAAAATGGCCTTGATCACCGGGGCCGCCCAAGGATTAGGCGCAGCCATTGCCACCATGTATGCCAAAGAGGGTGCCAAAGTCGTGGTAACCGATATTAATGGTGCAGGGGCAGATGCAACGGCTGCGGCCATCAACGCGCTTTATCCCGGCCACGCTACCGCATTCCAACAAGACGTCTGTTCTGAGCCGCGCTGGATCGAGATCGTGAACGCGGCGCATAACGCGATGGGTGGCCTGAATGTTTTGGTCAATAACGCCGGCATTGGCAGCTTAGGCTCAGTTGAAAGCGAAAGTTTTGAAAACTGGAAAAAAGTTATGGCGGTCGATGTCGATTCCGTCTTCCTCGGTTGTAAGTATGCGCTCGGCGTCATGAAGCCTTATGGCCCCGGTGCCATTGTCAATATTTCATCGATTGCAGGCCTAATCGCGTCCGCCAATTATGCCGCCTATAATGCAGCTAAGGCCGCCGTTTGGTTGCTAACAAAATCGGTCGCCTTGCATTGTGCCCGCAAAGTGCCCGGCTTCCGCTGTAATTCTATTCACCCAACCTTTATCAAGACGCCAATCCTTGACGGAATGGCAGGCCTCGTTGGTTCACAAGAAGAGGCTTATGCAAAATTGGCGCGACAAGTCCCACTGGGGCGCTTGGGTGAGCCTGACGATATTGCTTATGCAGCCGTTTATCTGGCTAGCGATGAAAGCAAGTTTGTGACCGGCGCAGAGCTAAAGGTCGACGGTGGTATTTCCGCCATGTAAGGCGTTGGTTTAGCGGACAATCACCGACAACAAGACAACACGCGCAATGCCGGGGCCGACCACGCGGTCGGTCACGGCCTGCATGCGCTCACCCAAGATCTGGGTGTCGGGGACGCGACCGGGTATGAAGAAGCTATTGACAAACTCTTGCGCGGTACCGCGCCACGCAGCCCGTAAGGCAGGGGTGGCGGCTTGTGCCCGCTCGCGCTTGGGCATTGCGCTCACCACAATACCCATATCAATTTGCATAACTCCAACCGAGCGAAACTGCCGCATGATACTGGCAGTGATTTGATTTGAGCCAAGGAAACCGGCGTCATTGCCGCCGCCTTTTGGAACAGGTTTCGCCGCACGCGCGCTAGTGGCCCCCATAACAGCCGTGGAAGCCAGCCCAATGCTTGCGGCGACGGTTGCCTTTACAAGCGCGCGTCTGGTTTTTTCACACTCCGATTGCACGTCCAGATTGGTGCAGGAGGGTCCGCTTAGGTCTTGATACGAATCAGTCATGGATACGATTTTCAACGAAACGCGTTAAAGAAACGTGGCAATTCAAGCTGGGCTGCATTAGCATTCGTGCAGGAGGATTTGATTTGGCAGGTATGGTAGACATGGCGGCGTTTAAAGAGCCGATCATTATTCTCACGGCCGCAGCCATTGTGGTGCCCCTCTTTCACCGCTTTAAAATCAGCCCAGTTCTTGGATTCATTCTGTGCGGCATCTTACTCGGCCCATCCGGCTTAGGCGGCCTCGCTATTCAAGATCCTTGGCTCAACGCCTTTACAATCCAAGACCGCGCTTCCATCGCCATGATGGCCGAAATGGGCATCGTCTTTTTGCTGTTTGCGATCGGCCTTGAACTTTCGTTTGAACGTCTGAACATGATGCGCAAAGTGGTGTTTGGCTTAGGATCTCTGCAGCTCGGCCTCTCTGCACTTGCAATATTTTCTGTCTGTTACTTCTTTCTGGGCACCACAGCGACAGGCGCTGCTGTAATCGGCCTTGCCCTTTCTTTATCCTCAACGGCTGTTGTCCTACAAACCTTGGCCGAACAAAAACGCCTGACCAGTCCCACCGGCCGCGGAGCCTTCGGCATTTTGCTGTTCCAAGACTTAGCCGTCGTGCCTGTGTTATTTGCAGTTTCAATGTTGGCACCCAATAGGATGGGTCTGGGCCTCGGAGGGCTGCTGCAAAGTTTGGCTGTCGCCGTCTTGGCAGTTGCACTGACCATAATCATTGGACGCATCGTGTTACGGCCTTTGTTTCGCCAAGCTGCCCGAACCCGCAGCCCAGAAATATTCATGGCCGCCTGTCTGCTGGTTGTTATCGCGACAGCTCTCGGCAGTGCCGCGGCGGGACTGTCCATGGCACTTGGCGCATTCTTGGCGGGGCTACTTTTGGCCGAAACAGAGTACCGCCGCGAAGTCGAAGCTACGATTGAGCCATTCAAGGGTCTACTACTCGGTGTGTTTCTCGTCTCTGTTGGGATGAGTGTCGATATCGGAAAAATATTGGAGCGTCCGCTTGAAATTGCGGGTGCTATAATCGGCCTCATCGCTGTTAAGGCCATTGTGGTGGCCGCACTTGGCCCCAGTTTTGGGATCAAGCGGCCGGCTGCGCTAAAGGCCGGGCTTATCTTAGGCCCGGGCGGAGAATTTGCATTTGTGGTCTTAGGCCTCGCAACCAGCCTATCGGTTCTGCCCGCCGACCAAGCGGACTTCGCCCTCCTGGTCGCCGCCATTACCATGTGCTTGATCCCACTTCTGGCTCGCTATGGCATGGCGGGCGCCAATAGCAAGTTGCCGATCGAAACGGAAGAACTCGACTTGGCACAGCAGGCAAGCCAGGCAGGCAGCCCGCACGTAATTGTTGCCGGCTATGGCCGTGTAGGCGTGGTCGCGGTCGAGTTATTGGCTGAACAAAACATCCCTTATGTCGCCGTGGATTCCGATATTGAGCGGGTGCGTCGGGCACGTAAGGCCGGTAAGAAGGTCTATCTCGGCGACGCCTCGCGTGGCGAATTCCTGAGGGCATGCGGAATTGATCGCGCCCGCGCGCTGGTCGTCACAATGGACGGAGGTTCTGCGGTCGACCAAGTTGTTACAGCCGCACACTTAGAGCAACCCAATCTACCGATTGTTGCACGCAGCAGGGATGCCGCCCACGCCGTCCATTTGTATAGCTTGGGCGTGCGCGAAGCCGTCCCTGAAACCCTAGAGGCCAGTCTGCAGGTTGGGGAAGCCATCTTGGTCGAAGCCGGTGTGCCGATGGGCAATATTCTGGTCGCCATTCATGAAAAGCGCGCCAACATGCGTGCTTCACTTCTCGAGGCATCCACCTCTGCCACGCCGTCAGAACGAATGCGGGTCTTGCGAGACCAACATCTCAAGGAAAACTCCTAAGAACCGCATGCATCGCTATATGGACCTTGCTGCCTTCCTGATTTGACCTTGCGCGCTCACAAGCTTAACAGCAACAAAATCCCAGGAGCACCACCTTGACCTTTGCGCAAGATCACGCGCTCGCTTTCGCGCGCCAACCAACCGCCGCCTTAGTTCTGGCTGATGGTACTGTTTTTTGGGGCCACGGCTGTGGCGCAATTGGAGAAGCCGTCGCCGAAGTCTGTTTCAATACGGCGATGTCTGGGTATCAGGAAATTCTGACTGACCCGTCCTATGCGGGTCAGATCATTGCCTTCACCGCGCCGCATATTGGCAACACCGGCACAAATAGCGAGGATGAAGAAGATGCTTCGCCCCCTGCCGCTTTTGGTGCACGCGGTGCAATTATGCGCGCCGAGATCACGCGCCCCTCAAACTGGCGGTCGGTAATTTCGCTAGATGCTTGGCTGAAGTCAAAAAACATCGTTGGGTTAACCGGGATTGATACCCGCGCGCTGACCCGGCGCATCCGCGAGCACGGCATGCCACACGGCGTGATTGTCCATGCACCAGACGGCCAATTTGACGTGGCAGCCTTGGCTGCAAAGGCTAGCGCTTGGTCGGGCCTTGAGGGATTAGATCTTGCAAAAGACGTAACTTGCGAAGCCCCTTACACGTTTGATGGCACACAATGGGTGTGGCCGGCCGGAACCGGCACCTCCGATACCCAAGAAGACTTGAACGTCGTCGTGCTGGACTTTGGCGTCAAAGAAAACATCTTGCGCTGCCTTGGCTCCACTGGTGCAAAAATCCAAGTGATGCCCGCCCACACACGCGCAGAAGACGTGCTTGCGCACAATCCAAACGGTGTCCTTTTGTCGAACGGCCCGGGTGATCCAGCCGCAACCGGTACGTATGCGGTTGAGACCATTCAAAAAATCATCGCTGCCAAGGTGCCCGTCTTTGGTATCTGCTTAGGCCACCAAATGCTGGGCCTCGCCTTAGGCGCAAAAACAGTAAAAATGGCGCAAGGCCATCACGGCGCAAACCACCCGGTGCAGGACCTTTCAACCGGCAAGGTTGAGATTGTCTCCATGAACCACGGGTTCGCGGTAGATCGCGAAAGTCTGCCCGACGGCGTTGTCGAAACCCATGTATCGCTGTTCGATGGGTCCAATTGCGGAATCGCGCTGGCCGACCAACCGGTTTTCTCGGTGCAATATCACCCGGAGGCTAGCCCCGGTCCTAAAGACAGTTTCTATTTGTTTGAACGCTTTAGAGACGCGATGCGTGCACATAAACAGGCGCAATGACGCGCTTGTGCACTTGACGTGGGCTGATTGGGCGGCATTGTCACGCTATGAGCCAGATCAATCGCCGCACCCTACTTTCAAGCTTCGCCATCGTTCCCGCTTTATCTGGCCTATCGGCCTGCGGTAAAGCGGCTGCCCCTGCCGATATCCTGCGGGTTGGATTAGGTGGCGGACCCGATTCCTTAGACCCCCTCAAGGCCGAATTTGCAGCCGCGGCCCTCTTGTTTAGGCAATTCTATTTGCCCGTCGTCGGTTATGGGCCAAAGGGCGGGCCGGCACCCGGCTTTGCCACTTCTTGGACACCCAGCAACAACAATAAAACGTGGACCTTCGAAATCGCGCAAGGCCTAACTTGGTCTGATGGCAAAGCAATTGATTCAAAAGACGTCCTCGACAGTCTGCGCCTAGGTGCCGACAGAAAGACCGCCTATGCTGACGCCTCAGAGCTTTATATGATCAAGGGCTATCGTGATTGCGTTGTGGACGGCAAAGACCCAACAACGATTGGGGTATCAGCGCCAAGTCCTACCACCCTTGTCGTCGAATTGGACGTTTCTGACGCGGCCTTCTGGAGCCGGATGCAGGAGTTTTATCCTGTCCCAATGCACACAATCGCCGCCCACGGCGAAAAGTGGACCGAGCTCGACAAGATTGTTGTCTCCGGCCCGTATAAGCCAGTCGAACGTTCGCAAACACGATTGGTTTTCAACAAAAACCCTATGGGCGGTTGGGTTGAAGGCATGCCTGGCCAAATAAGCGTTGAGGCCATCGAGGATTCCTCCACCCGCCTCCGCATGTTCCAATCGGGAGACTTGGATTTGGCGCAAGACCCACCCTTGCTTCGCGCCGCCGACTTCGCCAAGGAATTTGGAAATCAGTATCAGCGTTTCGAGGCACCGCGCCTTGTTTATATGAGCTTCAATACCAAGAAGCCTCAATTTCAAGACCCAGATATTCGACGGGCTTTAGCCATGGGCTTTGACCGCAGTGTCATTGCCAACGCCGTCATGCGCGGGTCGGTGGAGCCCGCGGGACGATATGTGCGCGGTCAAGCCCAGCCAAAATATGATCCAGAAGGTGCTCGCGCCATCCTCAGCGCTAAGGGCTTCAGCGCCACAAATCCTCTGCGGTTTGAACTCTTAGTCACGAAAGACGACCGCGAGCGTGCGGCCATCCAAATGGTTGATATGTGGAAGCAAATCGGCGTCGAAGCCACAATGTTTGCAGCTGACTCCAGCGCCATTGTCTCCCGCCTCAATGGGTTTGACTTTGAGGCAGCCATTGTCCGCATCGATAAGGGCATGAAGTCCGACGCAATTGACCTGATGGCTTCCTGGGGGGAAGGAGGGACAGCCTATTCCCACCAATGGAAGGACCCCGCCTTCAATCAGGCGCTATCGGATGCGCGCGCGGAAAGTGAGGCAGCGGCTCGATTGGCGAAAACCTTGGCTGCTGAAGACATCCTGATGAAGGCCTGCCCGGTCACCGGGGTTTGGTTCTTCCCATCATCGTGGTTGGTCAGCGAACGTGTCACAGGTGGGATCGAAGGCATTGCGCCGATTATTTGGCCGAGCTTGAAGCTAACCAAGGACTAAAGATTGCTGACCAGCGCGACTAGGCTGAGCGCGCCTCAGGCAAGCGATTGGCTCTATAGGCCTCGTCATCCAACTCGCCTTCCCACTTGGCGACAGCTACGGCAGCCGCACTATCGCCCAGCACGTTCACAACGGTGCGCATCATATCCATGATCCGGTCTGCACCCAGAATGATTGCGATCACCTCGATCGGTACACCCGCAATTCCCAAAACAAGCGGGATAAAGACAATCGAACCACCAGGGATGCCTGCCGCCCCAATCGCGCCAAGCGAAGCGGCGATCACAATGCCGATCAGCTGACCATTGTCCAACGGAATTCCGAACAATTGTGCACCAAAGATCGTGACGATGCAGATATACATAGCCGTGCCATCCATATTGACCGTAGCACCCATGGACGACACAAACGCACTCATCCGGCGGGAAATACCCAGCTTCTCGATCATACAGCGCATGGTGACAGGCAAGGTCGCATTTGAGGATGACGTGGAATAAGCCACAGCCATGGCCTCTGACATGCCCTTAAAGAACGGCAGAATCGGCAAACCCAATACAAATTTGATGAAGCCGCCATAGACGACGAACCCATAAATGAAACAGCCAAGATAGACGGTTCCAATCAGCGCGGCGAGCTTCACGAGCGCGTCTGCACCCATCAAGGCTACCGCCCACGCCATCAAAGCAAACGCCCCAATAGGCGCTAGCTCCATGATATAAGTGACTAATTTTGTAAGGGCGTGTGCGGCACCATCCAATACGTCGGCCACCGGCTTTGCGGCTTCTCGGGCACCCAAGACACCAATGCCCAGTAAAATGGCAAACACGATCACGCTCAGCATATCGCCTTCAGCCAAGGCCTTTACTGGATTGGCCGGAATAAACATGGCCAGAATATCCGAACCCGTCGGCGGTGGCTTTACTGGAGGGGCAGACAATCCCGCCGGGGCCTCAATTCCAGCGCCCGGCTGAAAGAGCATGGCCAAACCAACACCCAAACAAGCAGCCAACAAGCCGGACGGGATATAAAGAGCGGCGATGCGCGCACCGGATTTTCCCAGTCGGCTCAAATCGCCGATCGACACCACCGCTGCGGCCACCGAAACAAATATCAGCGGGACCGAGAGCATCCGGATTAGACGGATAAAGGCATCGCCAATCAACTTTAAACCAGCCGACCAAGCCTCACCATCAATCAGTCCATCCAAAAAGCCATCGGCTCGGATCCCAAAACCCAAAATGACTCCCAAAACCATGCCGACGAGAATGCGCACCCATAAGGGCTGTTGAAACAGAGCGGTCATAGAGGTCCAAATTGCTGAAGGCCAATGAAAGGCCGGGCTGTTGACGATGTTGCACAGCCAGACCCTTAATGGGGTCAATTCATCGTGAGGGCTTTAAGCCAATGCGCATGCGAACTCCCCTTAACCTGTTCATATTAGGCACAATTTATGCGCTCGCTCCGGCAAGACGGCTATTAAGGCTTCACAACAAGTTGAATGAAGCATAAGTTTAGTTCGAAAGTCACACGGGGGTGGACCACAGTCTGTTGGAAACAAGAGGAGGCTTTGAAGCCTCTTGTCCAATTGTGTGTCCGGATTGGAAGCAGGGCTACCGCATGAACAAGCATTTCACACTTTTTATTCTCGCCGCCATGATTCTGGGGATCGCGGTCGGTGCCGCTATTTTCGAGTCTGTTCCCAAAGAAGGACAATTGGTCTGGGCGGACAATTTTAAGATTGTGACCGATATTTTCTTGCGTTTGATCAAGATGATCATCGCACCCTTGGTGTTTGCGACTTTGGTTGCCGGTATCGCCCATATTGGGGACACTACAACTTTGGGCCGTGTCGGCATCAAAACGATGGCGTGGTTCCTTGCGGCCTCGCTGGTTTCTTTGACCTTGGGTGCCGTGATTGCCAGCGTCTTGCATCCCGGCGTCGGCCTCAATCTGCCAATGCCGCCGGCCGATGCCGTTAGTGATATCAAGCCTTCGGCACTGACCTTGAAAGATTTCATCATCCATTTGGTGCCGAAATCCATTGTCGAAGCAATGGCTAACAACGAGATCTTGCAGATCGTGGTGTTCTCGATCTTCTTCGGTGTCGCCGTGACCGCGATGGGCGAAGAGGGCAAGCCATTGGCTGACCTTGCTGACAAAGTCTCCCACGCCATGTTGAAGCTAACGGGCTATGTGATGTCGCTTGCGCCGCTAGCGGTTTTTGCCGCGGTTGCTGCCGTGATCGCGACCAAGGGTTTGGCCGTTCTGGGCACTTATGCCTCCTTTATCGGTGGCTTCTACTTGGCACTGGCGATCTTGTGGGGACTTCTCTTGCTGGCAGGCTTTGTCGTCATTGGTCCTGCGATCGGCAATTTGATCGCCCGCATCCGCGAACCCACCTTGCTGGCATTCTCTACCGCCTCGTCTGAGGCCGCTTATCCTAAAACGATGGAGCAGTTAGAGAAGTTTGGCGTGTCGCGCCGCATCGCCAGTTTCGTGCTGCCCTTGGGCTATTCGTTCAATCTCGACGGCTCGATGATGTATTGCACCTTCGCGACGCTGTTTATCGCCCAAGCCTATGGCATTGTGCTGACCGTACCGCAAATCGCGACCATGTTGCTTTTGTTGATGGTGACCTCCAAGGGCATGGCCGGCGTGCCACGCGCCTCACTCGTGGTGATCGCGGCAACACTGTCCTTCTTCAAAATTCCTGAAGCCGGAATTTTGCTGATCCTAGCCGTAGATCACTTCTTGGACATGGGCCGTTCCGCCACCAACGTGATCGGCAACTCCATTGCCACAGCTGTTGTGGCTAAGTGGGAAGGCGATCTGACCGATGATGAGCTGTTGGCCGACCAAAAGGCCGGGATTAAAAACCAAAGCTAAGCCTTAGTGAGCCGCTTTAGAGGCCCAGTGCTTGTCGCTGGGCCTCAAACAAATCCTCGCAGCCGGACTTTGCGAGCGAAAGAAGCGCGTTTAGCTCAGCTTCCGTAAATGGCCGTTCTTCACCGGTCGCTTGAACTTCGACAAGGCCAAGACCTTCGGCCAGAACAAAGTTCGCATCAGCCTCAGCATTTGAATCCTCTGGATAATCCAGATCAAGAACGGGCACGCCCTGATAAATGCCGCAGGATACGGCAGCCACTTGCGCGCGGATCGGCTCTTCCGTGATCAGTCCCTCTGTCTTCAGATAAAGGCACGCTTGCTTCAATGCGACCCAAGCGCCCGTCAGCGCCACCGTGCGTGTGCCACCATCAGCCTGAATCACATCGCAGTCAATGGTGATTTGACGCTCACCCAAGGCGACGAGATCGACCACAGAACGAAGACCACGGCCGATCAGACGCTGGATCTCCTGCGTGCGGCCAGACTGTTTACCTGAAGCAGCTTCGCGACGGCCACGTGTGTGTGTCGCACGTGGCAGCATGCCATATTCAGCCGTCACCCAGCCGCGCTTTTGCCCGCGCAGCCATCCAGGTAAACTTTCTTCCAAAGAAGCCGTGACCAACACATGCGTGTTGCCAAATTTTGCAAGGCACGAGCCCTCGGCATAACGGGACACACCGGCTTCAAGGCTCAACGGGCGCAATTGGTCGGCCATGCGGCCAGAAGGTCGGATCATGTAGTAGGGCCTTTCGGTGGTTTTTTCGACGATTTTCGTTGAGCAGGGGGCGGGGGAGCCTCTTCAGGAATTTCCCCGACCAAGGGGATCAGGCCAAGCGGGACCTCGCCAATCAGCTTCCTTCCCGGCAAATCGACAATCGGGACCAAGGCCTTTGTGAAGGGCAAGAACCAACTGCCCTTGGCACCTGGCGTCGCCTCGATCTCAAGAAGATCTTGTGGGCCGGGGATCACTGCGCGAACGCGGCCCAAATCTGCCCCATCCAAAGCCTCCAGCCGCAACCCAATCAGATCGACGTGGTAGAACTCGTCTTCGTCGACTTCAGGAAGTCGATCCCGGGGCACGAATAACTTGGTATTGCGCATAGCCATCGCCGCTTCCCGCGTTGGCACTTCCTTCGCCGTCACCACAATGCCATCCTTAATCGGCCGCCACGACTGGATAGACAAAATGATTTGCCCCTCTTCATTACAAAAAGGGGCATAATCCACAATCGCTTCTGGGTCTGCGGTAAAGCTGCGCAGGCGTATCTCACCGCGCACCCCAAAGGCACCGGCGATAGCACCCACCAATAGGTAAGACTTAGCCAATATCGGTGCGCTTGGTGACAATCTTGCCGACGAGGCCATAGGCAACAGCTTCTTCGGCGCTCATCCAATAATCGCGATCAGTATCGGCTTTGATCTTTTCGATTGGCTGACCGGTTGCATCCGCAAAGATGGCGTTCAAACGTTCGCGCATACGGATGATTTCACGGGCCTGGATCTCAATGTCCGAAACCATGCCACCAACGCCACCGCGTGGTTCGTGCAGCAAAAAGCGGGTATTGGGCAAGCAGAAGCGACGCTCACGCTCTGCGGCGGCATAAATCAATGCACCAGCCGACGCGACCCAACCTGAGCCCAATACGTTCACAGGCGCCGACACAAACTTGATCATATCATGGATCATGTCGCCGCTTTCCACATGACCGCCTGGTGAAGAGATGATCAGAAGGATTGGCTGATCGGAATCGCCCGAGAGCGCCAGCAGGCGTTCGCAAACCCGCTGAGCCAGTTTATCATCAACGCCACCGGTAAGTAGAATGGTGCGGCTGTCGAAGAGCGCCTTTTCTACAATGGCTGGGGCTGGATTTCCCGCTTTGCTTTCGTCTTCTTCGTCCATGCGAAACATGCTTATAGGCTCCTCGTTCACTCGCTCTTTCCGACACGCTTTTGTTGATTTGGTCAACCTAGCGGCAGCCACAGCGCTGTTATCGTCTGCTCTAAGTGGTAAAGCCTGATGGAATATGAAAGAGCGTGCAATGTACTTGACGCACCTAGGCAAAGGTGAAACCCAAAGACGTAGGAGTATCTAGCCATGAACCTGACCCGCCCTGAAGGCCCCGACGCCACCGTAACTTTGTCTCGACGTGGCCTGACCGGCGCGATGGGCTTTGCAGGTTTTGCCGCGGCCATTCGTCCGGTCCATGCAGCCGCCATTTCCACGCCTTCAGATGGCTTAGTGTCGGAAATGATCACCTTACCCTCGCAGGGGTTCGACCTGCCCGCTTTTGTTTCCCGCCCACAGGCGAAGGGACGTAAACCGGTGGTCATCGTGGTCAGCGAGATTTTCGGCCTGCATGAGTATATTCGCGATGTGTGCCGCCGCTTTGCCCGTCTAGGCTATGTTGCTATCGCGCCATCCTTCTTTGCCCGTGCAGGTGATCCAGCTCCCCTGACTGACTTTACCAAGATCATGCCGATCGTGAATGCCGCCAATAATGCCCAGGTCATGGGCGATATCGAGGCCACCATCGCGTGGCTGGACCAGCAGAAATTCGTCAAAAGTGATGCCATTGGAATCACCGGCTTTTGCTGGGGTGGGGCCGTCGTCTGGATGGCCAGCGCGCTGACCCCCAGGATCAAAGCGGGTGTTGCTTGGTACGGTCGCTTGACCCCGCGCGATGGGTCAACCGATCCGCGCAAATGGCCAATGGATGTGGCAGGAGAGCTGAAGAGCCCGGTTCTTGGCCTCTATGCCGAAAATGATGGCGGCATTCCGCTCAGCAGTGTGGAAGCGATGAAGGCCGCCCTAGACAAGGCCGGCAATCGTCAAAGCCGCTTTATCATCTACCCAGGCACCCAACATGGTTTCCACGCCGATTACCGGCCGCAATATCAAGAAACTGCCGCCAAGCAAGGCTGGGATGAATTGCTCGCCTGGTTTGCCGCCAACGGCGTGAAGCCCTAGGCCCAGATTTGGGTCTCCCAAGGACCCATTTGAGTTTGGCTGACGTCCCCAGAACTGTTTAGGCAAGTCCGCTCAGACAGAATCTGTGTGACGGCCTCTGGCAGCGCGCGCGTTTCGCCGATCAGATTCACACAAACCAAGCCGCGCGTGCCACGCCGATAAACAAACAAGCTCTCATGGTCGGGCAATAAATCCTCATAGGCTCCAAATACCCAGGTCTGTGGATCCCTCGACCGGAGTTCTAACAAGTCCCGATAAAAGGCCCAGACTGAATGGCTATTGGTCTGCTGGCTGGCCAAGTCCACCCCACCGCGATTAGGCGTCGGCTTTAGCCAAGGTGTTCCCACGCTAAACCCGCCTTCTGGTGTCCAAGGATAGGGTGTACGGGCATGATCGCGCGTCATGGCGACCGCCTTGGCTAAGGCCTCTGCTTTGGTATGGCCCTTTGACCGAGCGAGTCGATATGTCGTTTTTGCCCACACATCATCCAATTCTTCAACCGCTGTGATGGTGGTGTCACCCAGCCCTAATTCGTCACCTTGATAGATAAAAGGCGTGGCGCGTTGCAGCAGATACGTGGCAGCCAGAGCCTTTGCGACCAGATTAGGGTCCGCATTTGCATCCCCAAAGCGGGCAATCAAGCGCCGGAGGTCATGATTACCGACCACACAGGAATTCCACCCATCTTGTCCAATGCCCTTATCCCACCGATCAAAGACAGACTTGAACCAGACCCGATCCCAATCCTTGCCCTGCGGTGAACCAGTATGATCCACAAAATCAAAATGATAGATCATATGCAACATAGGGTCAGCTGGATTAACGATGGCCGCAGCGCGCTCTGGATTGAGGCCTGGACCCTCGCCAATCGCCACGCAATCATAAAGGTCAAACACCTCTCGCCGCATGTCACGCAGCCATTCGTGCAAGCGTGGCCCGCCTGCCAACATATCGTAAAGCGGCATGGGCCTGGGATCTGGCGCATCGGGTAGGCCTGGTGGCTTTGATATGACCGTCACCACGTCAAGGCGGAAACCACTGACGCCCTTGTCCAACCAGAACCGCATCGCGCCATAGATTTCCTCGCGAACAGCAGGGTTTTCCCAGTTCAGGTCCGCCTGGGTCTTATCAAACAGATGGAGATAACAGCCGTCATCGCCATCAGGCTTTGACCAAGCGGGGCCACCGAATATGGATTGCCAATTATTGGGTTCATCCCGCCAAATGTAATAGTCGCGGTATGGTCCGGATGGATCGGACAGGGCCGCTTGAAACCAGGGGTGATCAATCGAGGTGTGATTAAGCGCAATGTCGAGCACGATCTTGAGGTCTAAGCGCTTGGCTTCAGCCAGCAACGCTTCAAAATCCGCTAGGGTGCCAAACAAGGGGTCAATCTCGCGATAGCCTGACATATCGTAGCCATTATCAACCATAGGCGAGCGGAAAACAGGTGACATCCAGACAATGCCGGCACCTAAGGCTTTGATCGCGCTTAGACCCTGCGTAATCCCGGCCAAATCGCCCATTCCGTCGCCATTGGCATCGCAATAGGAGCGCGGATAAATTTGGTAGACAGAGCGGGTCTTCCACCAAGTCTCGTCGGGCTTATGGCCGCTCATTTAAGTATCCTTCAGCGCTTTCAACAGAACATAATAGGCCCCGCTTCCTCCGTGGCGAGGGTGGGCAGAGGCATATCCCGATACATGTTCACGGATTCCCGGCCCACTCAACCATTCGGGCAGGCGACGACGGATAACGCCGGGTTGAGGGGTCAAATAATCTTCACCGACTTCGATGGCACGACCCTTGCCAGTAACAACCAATACACACCGCGCGCCGCTTCCGCGCATCCGCACCAAAAAGCCAGCGAGGGCTGTTTGTGCCTCTACTTGTCGATAGCCATGTAGATCAATCGAGCCATCGATATCCAGCTTCCCACGTCGCACTTTTTTGTGCCCTGAGGCGTCCGAAACCAACGACGCCGGTCTCACTTCAGCCTTTGGAGCGGGTGGCGCAGGAACGTATCGTGCAGCCTTGGCCCGCTTGAGTGCTAGGTGGGGCAGTTCTGGGGCGGGCTTTTTCGCTATTTCCGGGACAGGAGCAGGGGTCGGCGCAGCATCCTCGAGCGCTAATTTGGGCTTTTGGTGACCATAGATACGAACTGTCCGGGCAACCCGGTGCCACAGCTTAGCTTCATCCGGCATCAAATCCCGACGCCGGCTCATCCTTAACGGACCGAAGCGGCGGCGGTGGGGGTTAGGCCTTTTGGCAATGCCTCTGGCCCTGTGCCCCAGTAAAGATCACCCCGAATTGGGCCGCGGATCGCACCGCCAGTGTCTTGAGCCACTGCCAAGCGCCGCAGACTAACATCGGCTGAAAGCGCGACACGCGGCGCATCCGCTGCCAAAAAGATGGGCACGCCATAGGCATGATAACTTGTATCCACCGCAAGTGAGCCATTGGCTTCAAGTGCAGCTTGTTGACCTCCCTTAGGGCCCGCAATTGGATCCTTAATCGGTTCAAGCCGGAAAAAGACTGTGCGTGGGTTAGCATTCAAGACCTCGCGGGCCTCGCTGGGTGAGGCGGTCTTGAACCAAGTCTTGATCGCATCCATGGAGGCACCATTGACAGGCAACGCCCCACGGCGGATCAATTCTTGCGCGTTTGAGCCAAAACGATGCCCGTTGTGCGCCGCAAATGCAGCGCGAACCTGGCTGCCATCATCAAATTGCAAGCGGCCAGAGCCTTGAACCTGCAGCGATAAAACTTCAGCCGGCTCACCCCACGCCAAGACTGGCGCTGTGGATTGCGATATCTGGGCACGCGACCAATATGGCACGACTTTCCCCCGATCCATCCGAGCAACGATGGAGCGATTGCGCAAAGTGGGGTCGAACTGGCCAAGATCAATCTCAAATAAATCGGCAGGTCTGCTTTGGATTGGCTCCGAGTAAACAGGTGTCTTAACCCGAGACGCGACCATGACCGGCTCATAATACCCTGTCAGTCGACCGACCTCGGTCGCCTCGGTTGCGACGCGCCAAGCCTGAAACTGGCTCTCCCAAAAGGTGCGGTCTTCAAGGCTTGGGTCGTTCGCCAAAGCGCAAACGCGCGCCCAATCGCCAACGCGGCCCGAATAGGTTGCTACTGCCGACAACAGCTGATCTTTGGGTCTGGCTTGAGAAATGGCACACGAACGAACAAGCGCGCGACGGGCAGCCCCCACATCCGTCTCTGCCCAATTAGGCAAACTCTCAAACGCCGCGGAACTAAACTGCAGCGGCACAATATCTATCGGTGCCGGAGGCGCAGCCGAGACCGTGGGCGGCGCAACAGCTGGACGCAGCGGGGTAATTGGCGCTGCAACAGCGGGTGCCGGGGTCGGCACAGGCGTTACGACAGGTGTCGGTGCCGGTTGCGGCACTGGCGCGGGTGCCGGTGTGGGTGTCGGTGCCACCGTGGCACAAGCCGAGAGTAAGACCGACATCACGCATGATGTGGTCAACAAAGAATACATGCGGCGCATGATTAGGCGGTCCGGACCGCGCTCAGAAGCCAGTTTGGATCGCGGGCATCAACGGCACGTTCAAACGTCCAAACTTCATCAGCGGCGCGTAGGCCATCCCCACCATCGGCCAAGTCAGATGAGAAGGCCACGTCAATACGTGCGATTTTACCATCTAATTCGGCATCTACGATCTTTGCATCGCTCAGCCTAATAACCTCGATCTTGGCGGCACCGGCTGTCCGCCGCTCATCCATCGAGGTCTTGTAAGCTTCAAACACGTCGGCATCGACCAGATCTTTCAAGGTCTGTTCATCGCCAGCGCCATAAGCCGTTACGATCATTTCATAAGCAGACTTTGCGCCTTCCAGAAACGCTTCCGCGCTAAACCCTCGCTGGGCTGCCCCAATTGCTTTTAGGCCAGCCGCGCCAGGGCCATCATATTCCCGCGCAGGGAAGGTCAAAACCTTACCGCCATCGTCGGCAGTCTCGTCGCCATCCGCCTTTTCAGCAGGCGTCTCGGGCATACCAAATCTGGGCTGTTGCATCGGGGGTGGCTCTGCACCACGATTTTGGCCAAGCACTTGGTATAAACGGCCAAGTACGAGAGCTGCCACAACGGCGAAGAAGACTATTTCCATGGTTTTCGATCCGGTCCCGCTTGGTTTTGAATGGCGGTCATAAACTCATATAGGATGCAATGATGCGTAAGTCAGCCACTTGGTTGCCGTAAAGGGCTGTTGCGTGCTAGCCACCACAGCTTCTGGAGATCAAGACATGACAGATGATACGGCCTCTGCGCCACTGGAAAACGGTTCTTTAGCGAATGGTGGGGCGGAAACTGCCCCTTCGGTCCGTGTTTTAGCCCAATATGTAAAGGATTTTTCGTTTGAAAATCCAAATGCGCCTAACTCCTTAAGGGAAGGCGCACAGCCAAAAATCGATCTTCAATTAGACGTGAGCGCACGGGCGATGGACGAATCCGGCGTCTTTGAAGTGGATTTGAAGATCAATGCACGCAGCGACCGCGAGGGCCAAACCCAATTTATCATCGAATTGGTCTATTCGGGCCTGTTCCAATTCGCCAATATCCCCGGCGACGCTTTGGAGCCTCTGTTGCTGGCAGAATGTCCGAAGATCCTCTTCCCATTTGCCCGTCAGTTGATTGCTAATAACAGCCAAGCTGGTGGCTATCCACCCTTGATGCTGGACCCCATGGACTTTGGTGCGCTTTATGCCACCCAGCGTGTTGAGCGTTCAGGCGGTCAACCCTCCTAAAGAGCCACGCAATTTTGATCCAATAGGATTTAAACGCGCTCTAGGCTGATTGCTGTCCACGATCGGTAAGGAACTTGTTCCAAACAGGTTCCTTACCCAGTGTGGCGATAAAGGTGCCGTGCGCCTCCAACTCTTCCAGCGTGGACAACAATTCTAAAGCATGGGGGCGTTCTCGCTTGGGCAAGCTGGCTTTGGCTTCCAAAACACCTTCCGACGCTTGGATCTGGGTCTCAGCCGCCTCGGCAGGATCGAGAAAATCGAGCCGCCTTTCCCTGCCTCCCTTGAGTTCGAGGTACACAGCCGCCAGCAATTGGGAGTCCAAAAGAGCCCCGTGCTTATCGCGCGCCGTCAAATCAATATTCAGCCGCCGACATAAAGCGTCCAATGAAGCCGGTGCGCCGGGATATTTTTTGCGTGCTATCAGCAAAGTATCGACGCAGCGTTCCTTTGGAATAAGCGACAAGCCCAGTCGCCCAAGCTCTGCATTTAAAAACCGGCGGTCAAACTCAGCATTATGAGCGACAAGCGGAGCATCACCGATAAAAGCCAACAATTCTTCAACGACTTCCGAGGCACCGAACACAGGCTTATCGGAGAGAAAATCGCCTGTTAGGCCATGAACCCTTACGACTTCGGCCGGCACATCACGTTCAGGATTAATATAGCGGTGAAAGGTCGCCCCAGTGGGCACAAGGTCGATCAATTCAACACAACCGATTTCGACGATCCGGTCACCCCTTTCGGGATCAGTTCCGGTCGTCTCGGTATCAAAAACGATTTCACGCATCTTTTTTTCTCGCCGTTTCGGCTGTTGGTTTGATCAATGTCTCATAAACCATCCCAACTTGTTCGCGCGCGGCGTCAAGACCCAAGCCGGTGTCGATCACAAAATCCGACTTCGACCGCTTAACTTCATCGGGTGTTTGACGTGCCAAGATGGAAGCGAACTTCTCTTTCGTCATACCAGGACGGGCCAGAACTCGGGCCCGCTGCATCTCAGGTGGGCAGGACACTACAATCACGGCATCCACGTAGGCTTCACCGCCTGTTTCAAACAGCAAAGGTACATCGACGATGGTCAAGGGCACACCCTGTTCACGCGCATCAGCCAAAAAGTCAGCGCGATCTTTGCCGACTAAGGGGTGCACAACAGCTTCAATTTGCTTGAGAAGCCCTGGATCTTGAAGAATTTTGCTCGTCAAAATGCCGCGGTCGACCCCGTTAGCTCCTATCGCATCAGGAATTAAAGCTTGTAGGGGCGTGATGGCTGCTCCGTCTGGTGCATAAAGACGGTGAACAGCCGCATCGGCATCCCAAATAGGAACGCCTAACTCCTTAAACATGGCCGACGTGGTCGATTTACCCATGCCGATCGAACCTGTCAGCGCAACAATCTTCATGCGGAGACCGCCTTCTCTAAGGTTCTCAGGCCATCCTTAACATCTGGTAGAACGCCAAACCAATGCTGAAATGCCAAAGCACCTTGACCAGCTAACATGCCCAACCCATCGAAATGCCGCCGCTTTGCGGCCTTGGCGCTCTCCAGATAGGCGGTCATACGAGGCGAATAAATGGTGTCATAAATGATCGCCTCCGATCGCGTTGGCGAAAAATCCGGGGAAAAAGGCGACTGATTGTTGAGGCCTTGGCTGGTGGCATTAATCACAAGACCTGCACCCGCCAAATGCTGTGGCAAGTCCTGCCACGTTCGGACGAGAATTTGTTGGGGATTTAGGTCGTTTGCAATCTTCTGAGCTCGGTCTTGATCACGATTGATGACGCAAATGGCAGTTTGGCTATGTACGCATAGAGCCGCAAGAATGGAGCGGGCTGCCCCGCCGGCACCCAGAACCACTATATGTCCGGCAGAGTCGCGCCAGTCAGATGCCCGCGCGTCCAGATCAACAACCAGACCGTCGCCGTCCGTGTTGTTGGCATCGTACCCGCGACCAGCTCGGTCCAAACTTAGGCAATTAGCAGCGCCAACCAACTTCACCCGGTCAGATTGACGCAATGCCGCCTGTGCTGCGCGTTCCTTGAACGGTGTTGTGATGTTTAGCCCACACACATCGCTAGCGGCCAAGCCTTGAAGGGCCGCCTCAAAGTCTTCCAGCTCAACAGGAAGTGCGACATAAAGCGCGTTAAATCCGTGTGCTTGTATCCAAGCGTTTTGCAAAACCGGTGACATGGAATGCCGTACCGGATTGCCCAAGACCGCATAAAGCTCGGTCGATCCGCTAATCTTCAAGTTGGGACCTCCCCATGCAGACGCAAGAAGGCTAGGACCTCTAATAACGGCAGGCCAAGGATTGAAAAAAAGTCCCCCTCAACCTTCTCAAACAATTGCGCACCAGGGCCCTCAAACTGATAACAGCCGACACTTGCAAGCGCCTCTTGACCATAGGAAGTCAGGTATGAGCGCAAGAAATCATCCGAAAAGGCCCGCATGGTTAGTTTTGGGCTCGTTACTAAGCGCCAGACAGGCTGACCCTCTTTTGCGATAACCGCTGCGCATTCAAGGGTGTGTGTCTTGCCGCGCAATTGGCTGAGGCGTTCAAAAGCCTCGTCCAGTGTTTCGGCCTTGTCAAACGAATGGCCTTCAAACGACAGGATTTGGTCACAGCCGAGGACAAAGCCAGGCCGTCTTTGTGAAACCTTCAACGCCTTTAGTTCAGCGAGTTTATCCGCTTGATTGCGCGGACTAGCCCCTTCAGCCCGCATCGCTTCTTTTACGGCATCTTCGTCTACACCAGATCCAATAGCCTCAAAACGAATGCCGGCTTGCGTGAGGAGATGGCGACGAATGGTACTGGTAGAAGCGAGCGTTAGCATGACTATTTTGCATTCCGGTCTGTAAGCAGGTTCAAAATGGCGGCCGAGGTTTCTTCAATTGATCGTCGGGTTACATCGATTACGGGCCAATTCTGACGTTCAAACAAACGGTTCGCATCCGTAATCTCTTCGCGCACCGCATCTTCATCAACATATTCACTGGTCGCATCGGCATTAAGCGACAAAAGCCGGTTACGGCGAATGGCAATCAACCGATCAGGCGAAACCCGCAACCCAACAACCAATGGCTTATTGAGTTCTAACAACGCTTGAGGGATTGGGGCTTTTGGCACCAACGGGAAATTCCCTGTTCGAATACCGCGGTTGGCAAGATAAATTGACGTTGGCGTTTTTGAGGTCCGACTGACGCCCACAAGCACCACATCCGCTTGATTGAATTCATGTACCATTTGGCCGTCATCATGGGCCATGGTGTAGTTAAGAGCGTCAATCCGACGAAAGTAATTTTCATCCAATGCTTGCTTAGAGCCTGTCTTTTCACCGGCGCGCATTTTCAGATGATGTTCCCACATGGTGAGAACCTGATCTAGGAGCGGTAGTGCTGGAATGCCCAAGTGCTTACAATGATCAACCAAAACATCGCGGAGATCATGCGCGGCAATCGTGAACAGGACGACGCCGGGGAAGGACTCAATCTCAGCCAAAACCCGGTCGAGTTGGCGGCGAGACCGCACCAAATAATAAGAATGCTCTAATGGCGTCACACCTTCAAATAAGGGCGCAACGGCCCGCAAAACGGCGTTGAGCGTTTCGCCTGTGGAGTCAGACACCAAATGAACGTTTAGAAAAGTGGAAATGCGCATAGAAAAGCTGTGACCGACGAACCATTTCGGATCAAGGTCTTCATACATTTTCAGACCTAACTTCTTTAGGTCTGACCAAAAGGTACCAATAGGTGGACCAGTTTACCCCGGTAGGGCTGTTAACAACTTGTTAAAAAAGCTTAATGAGTCTCTAAGAAACACGGTTAATTTTGTATGAATGTGCGAAACAAATTGCTGCGTGGGAAGTACTAAGGGATAAAGCCTCTGGAACTTTTCTCGAACATCCACAAGGCTGGTAAGCTGTTGAGACAAGCATCCCCAATGTGGGTAAATCTTTGATGCTATCTAGAGCAATCGCATGATTTTCGGTACTTTTCGTATCGGATGCGCTGTGGAAAAAACAGGGGTAAAAGCTGATAAACAGCTTGAGAAATCCCGTTAGGTCATGCAGGTGACTTCCAAGGATCAGTCTATCCACCGTACTACTATCTACTGATTCAAGAATCTAAAATATAAAAGGGAAGGGGAGCCCGCCATGGGTGAGGGAGCAAAGGGTCACAACAGCGCATTGGTTCGCACCCTCCTAGGTGAACAACAAGCACATCCACCGATCTGGTTGATGCGCCAAGCGGGCCGCCATTTGCCGGAATATCGTGAACTTCGCGCGAAGAACAAGAGCTTCCTTGACTTTTGCTATGCGCCAGCAGCTGCGGCTGAAGCAACGTTGCAACCAGTCCGCAGATATCCGGTCGATGCGGCGATTATCTTCTCCGATATTCTGGTGGTACCCCATGCATTGGGCCGAGATGTGCGCTTTGCCGAAGGCGAAGGCCCGCTATTGACCCCGTTGGAGGGCGCGGCGGATATCGCAAAACTAGATATGTCCCGTCTCGAAACACGTTTAGCGCCGGTCTATGAGGCTCTAGAGCGGGTTCGGGCCGCAATGGACGAGGACCGTGCTCTAATAGGCTTCGCTGGTGCTCCTTGGACCTTGGCGACCTATATGATTCAGGGCCGCGGCGGTGAGCGTGATCTTGCTCGTGCTTTTGCGTATCAGAACCCAGAATTAGTCGACGATCTCTTAAAAATTCTGGCTGAGGCGATTGGCCAACATCTAATTGCTCAGGTTAAAGCGGGTGCAAATGCGCTACAGATTTTTGAATCCTGGGCTGAAGATATTCCCGGGCACCTGTTCGCGCGTCTCGTAACCAAGCCAATCAAGCAGGCCGTAGATGTGGTACGCGCGGTCTATCCCAATGTTCCTATTATTGGTTTTCCGCGAGGGGCAGGTCATCGGGTTGGTCAATTCTTTGCTGAAACGACTGTCCAAGGGGTCGGCCTCGATATTGCTGCAGATTTAGGCGCAGCGCGGACTGCGTTGGGCCCAAAGGTTTGTTTACAAGGCAATCTTGATCCCATGGCTTTGATGGCAGGTGGCCCCGCGCTTGAGCAAGCTGTCGATGCTATTCTTGCCGTGGCGGCCACGGGACCACATATCTTCAACCTTGGACATGGTGTGGTGCCAGCAACGCCGATCGCCAATGTCGAATATGTGATGCGGCGTGTGAAGGGTTTGACCTAGATAAACGTCTGCAAATCAAGAAAAAGGTAATTGAAATCTCGATGGGACAGAAAATAGCGATTGTGCTGTTCAATCTTGGGGGTCCGGACGGGCCAGATTCCGTGCGCCCTTTTTTGAAGAATTTGTTTTCTGATCCAGCAATCATCCGCGTCCCGACACCGGTGCGTTGGATATTGGCCAGATTGATTTCAACGCTGCGCGCAAAATCAGCTCGGGCTAACTATGCGAAGATGGGCGGTGGCTCGCCACTGGTTCCAGAAACATTAGCTCAAGCGGAAGCCTTAGAGCGGGCGGTTAAAGCTCGTCCTGGCTATGAAAATGCGGAAGTTAAAACCTTCCTTGCCATGCGCTATTGGAAGCCATTTGTAAAAGATGCAATTGCCCAAGTTCGTGCATTTAAGCCTGATGAAACGGTGCTTCTGCCGCTCTATCCGCAGTTTTCGACCACCACGACTGATTCCTCGTTACAGGCTTGGAAGAAGGCAGGCGGTGGCCCTGCAAAGCTGATTTGCTGCTATCCTGATGCGCCAGGCTTTATTGAGGCCCATGCCGAAGCAGTAATGGAAACATGGCAAGCCGGTGGTTCGCCTGAGCGCGTTCGGGTTTTGTGGTCTGCACATGGACTGCCTGAAAAAATTATCCTCGACGGCGATCCATACCAAAAGCAAGTAGAAGAGACGGTTGCAGCATTACGGCCTCTGCTTCCTGATCATTTTGAGCATGCGATCTGTTATCAATCTCGCGTTGGTCCCGTAAAATGGATTGGCCCAGCCACGGAAACCGAGATTGAACGCGCTGGCGCGGACAATATACCTGTAATCGTAGTTCCGATCGCTTTTGTCTCCGAACATATTGAGACCTTGGTTGAATTGGATGAAGAATATTATGAAGTTGCGCACGAAGTCGGTGTGCCGCTTTATTTGCGCGCGCCCGCTCTTGGTACGCGCGCAAAATTCATCGACGAGCTTGCCCGCCTAACGACCGATTTGTTGGAAGGCACTGACCCAATTCTCGCGGCACGCACGACAGGCTGCGTCGTCGCTTGTCCTTCTTGCCCGCGGGCAGAATTTGGCGGATGCGCTGTATGAGTGGGTGGATCGCCAGCCACTATGAAGTCTTTAGAGCGCTTCATATAATTGCGGTGATCGCGTGGATGGCTGGCCTGATGTATCTGCCACGCTTATTTGTCTATCATTCCCTAGCCCCTCTTGGAGGTGAACTGGATCAGCAATTGATCATCATGGAGCGGCGCCTACATCGCGGCATTATGATCCCCGCGATGATTGTGGTGTGGATTTTAGGCTTAAGCTTGCTGCTCGGCCGAGGTGGTTTGGATTTACTGGCCCAACCTTGGATGCAGATTAAGTTGGCCATGGTTATTCTCATTACGGCAGTAGATCATCTTTATCTGCGCTGGCGCAAAGCGTTTGAGCGGGGTGAGCGTCCGTTGAACCACGTGGCCTTCCGGTTCCTAAACGAATTGCCGTTTGTTTTGATGATTGTCGCTGTGTTTATGGTTGTCTTAGAGCCTTTTTCTTGACAACACACCTTGACCGCGCCAGCGTTAATCGTCATGTGATCGCTCGTTGCCAAAGCCTTCACTCGGTTTGGCACCTCCTTATAGCCGCTGCAGTCCTTGCAAAGACGGCTTTCACCAAAGATATTTTGAGGCCCTGACATGTCAGAGGAATTGTCGATCGACGCGCCACCACGCCGGTCCACGCTACAAGAATTAAAGACCCGTACCCCTACAGAATTGGTGGTCCTGGCAGAATCCCTAGAAATTGACGGCGCTTCTAATCTGCGCACCCAAGATCTTTTGTTTGCTATTTTGAAGGCACAAGCAGAGCGTGGCTCCGAAATTGGCGGCGGCGGCGTGTTAGAAGTATTGCCAGATGGTTTTGGCTTCCTGCGCTCACCTGAATCGAACTATCTGTCTGGACCAGACGATATTTATGTCTCACCGCAGCAAATTCGTCGTCACGGCCTACGTACAGGCGACACCGTCGAAGGGCCAGTAAAGGCGCCAAAAGATGGCGAGCGCTATTTCGCTTTATCGAAAGTTGACACAATCAACTTTACCGATCCTGAGCAAGCCCGCCATAAGGTCAATTTCGATAACTTGACCCCGCTCTACCCCGATGAGCGCTTGCATCTTGAAATCCAAGATCCAACGCGAAAAGATCGCACCGGGCGTGTAATTGATATCGTGGCACCAATCGGTAAAGGCCAACGGGCCTTGATCGTGGCACCGCCACGCACCGGTAAAACGGTTATTCTACAAAACGTCGCCAAATCGATCGAAATCAATCACCCAGAAGTCTATCTGATCGTATTGTTGATCGACGAACGCCCAGAAGAAGTCACCGACATGAAGCGATCGGTAAAGGGCGAAGTGGTATCGTCAACCTTCGACGAGCCAGCCACGCGCCACGTGCAAGTGGCTGAAATGGTTATCGAAAAGGCAAAGCGCTTGGCCGAACATGGTCGTGATGTCGTCATCTTGCTCGATTCGATCACACGTCTGGGCCGCGCATACAATACCGTTGTGCCTTCTTCTGGTAAGGTTCTAACCGGTGGTGTGGATGCTAACGCGCTGCAACGTCCCAAGCGCTTCTTTGGTGCCGCCCGTAATCTGGAAGAGGGCGGTTCTTTGACCATTATCGCGACCGCTCTCATTGAAACCGGCTCGCGCATGGATGAAGTCATCTTCGAAGAGTTCAAAGGCACGGGTAACTCTGAAATCATTCTGGACCGTAAAGTCTCAGATAAGCGTGTCTTCCCAGCCATCGACATCATTAAGTCGGGTACCCGGAAAGAAGAGCTATTGGTACCCAAAGAGCACCTGCCCAAAATGTACATGCTGCGGCGGATCCTTAACCCCATGGGCACCATGGATGCCATGGAATTCTTGCTCGATAAGCTCAAACAAACTAAAAATAATGATGACTTTTTCCAGAGTATGAACACATAAGATTAACCGCTGTGTGATCGACTTGGGACGCGGCTGGATCGTGCCAGCCGCGTTCTCAAAGGGGGTCTGGCGATGCGCTATACTCTGATTCTAAGTGTTCTGGCGGCGGGCGTGTTCGCAATAGCCTGCGCACCAGCTGATCCGCTTGGCAAAATTTCGGCGGATGACCGTGAATTTTTATTTGCCGGTAAGGATACCAATGCTGCCTTCTTGGGCCAGCCAGGTGATCCCGGACCACTTGCTTGTAATCCACAGCGGATGAACCAAGGCTATGTCCTTATGGACGAAGAGACGGGCTATTGGCTGGACAGCATTCGGCCGTCGGGGATCGAGCGACATAAGGTTTTGACTGTAGAGCCAATTGAAAAAGGCTACGAAGTCAAAGGCAAAAATGGCGTTGGCGTTACATTCAGCTTGATAATTGAACAAACCGGTGACGATACCGCCAGTATCTCCTGGGATGGTGCAATGCCCGAAAAATATCTGCGCTGCGCAGGCATGCCTTCGTAAGGCTCAGCCTTTATTGAGCTGATTTCCGGCAAAAACCGGCGACTCCAAAGCCGCCAGGTACAAACGCCTGCTTCTCGCCGCGAGATAAAGCCCAAAGTGTCGCCGCGGCCATCTCATCATCCGCGGTCTTGCGTGAGGCCCGGGGGGGAACGTCATAGGCAATCAGCGCGCTTTGCCCTGAGCGCGATCCAAGCTGATGGGCCTTATGCCACTGCCGTTTGGCAGCCTCTGCAGCCGACCAGAGAGGTCGGGCCGGATCTGGCTGCCAAGCCGCCCCTGATACGAAGATAACATGCACTCCGCCTGTTGATCCTAGATCGGACCGGCAATTCCGATAAGCGATTTCTAAAGACGAGACTTGGGTCGCCCATAATCGTGCCATACTTTCGGCATCGGTGCCCTCAGCGCGGTGCTGGGCGCAGTGGAACACATAGTCGAGTGGGCCAAAAAGATCCCTTGCAGAGGATGCCGCGTTGGTCCACATGGCTGCATCCGTAACATCTAAGCCCAAAGCTAAGCCTTCCGTCTTGGCTGCTGTATCGCGCGCGGCGGTAAGATCACAATCTCCCACGATCAACTTGCATCCACGATTGGCGAGGGCTTGGCACATCACGCGGCCAAACTGCCCCCCACCGCCGGTAACTAAGGCAATTTTGTTTGCAAAGCTTCTCTTCGTCATCCCGCGCGCGTTTTAAGCCAAAAGCCAATCATCAAAAGGATAACCGCAATAAACTGGACCAGAACCCGCAAACGCATCAACTGGTTAGATCGCGACCGTGCCTTGTCGCCCGTGATGGCCAAATTTGCGATACCTGCAACTAGGACAGTAAAGACCGCGGCCATGGCGACGAAAATTGCAATGTTAAGGGGTTCTAAGGTCATGGACCTGATATATGCCGGACGCACTGTTCCGGCAATCGCGACACGCTGTCGCGCAAGTTAAGCGCGTTTTGATCCGAGTGGATCAAAGTTGTGCGCCAAGACCTCGTTAGAGCATGAGGGAAGCTGCTCTAACTGCTCTTCGTAAGCGCCAATAGGACAGCGGCACTGGACGGTCTTCCGGCATAGCCAGCACCAGGCACAACACCAATGGTCAAAACGCCCGATTGCCAACGCACACTGGGCCGATCAAAGCTGCGCTGGACACGAATAAGTTTAACACGGCGCTCGGGACGACCAAAATAGCCACGAGGCGCGCGCGACATGCCTTGTGCGGCGCGCTCAAGGGCCTCGTAGACCAAGGCAGGAGGCAAAGCACCGGATGCTTCCACCCGAATGCTACGGTTAGAAAATTTATCAAACCATCGCAGTGCCTTTTCAAGGGTCGCCTGTAAGGTAGCTTCGCTTCGCGCAGGTGCTGATAGGGTTTTGGCTTTGCCTTCGCTTGCAGCAAGGCCTCCATTGGTCCCGAGCGGGCCATAAATGGTCACGCCGCCTAATGTCGTGATCCGAACAATGACTTCGCCGATATCATTGCGTAGAAACTCATCGCCGCGGGGGCCCCATTGCGAGGTCAGTGCCCAGACCTCTGGATCGCCGTCAAATCGCAATAAAACGACGCGTGGCTGTGAACGGTCTAGCACAAAGCGGATGTTGTTCGGCCCGGCACTGAAGGAGACCGCCTGCGAGGCCGCGGCATTGGGGCTGGTGAACATATCATTCAGGGTAAGGTCGCTGGCGCGCTTCTGCGTTTGCGCGGTTGCCATTCCGCCAAGCAAAACTCCAAAGGCTATGAAGACGCAGGAAAGTCGACTCAACCACGGTTGAGCCCAGACATCTGTTCCCAGATGCTTTTCACTTACGTGGCCGCGCTTAATCACCATGCAATCCACATGCACCCAGAATCTGGCAACATAGAGACAAAAGTGTAATGAAGCGCAGTGAAGAAAGCCTTACAGATCTGGGTTTTATTCCGCCGCTTCTTGCCCGCGCATTTCATAATGCGCGCCCTGATCCATTAAGTCCGGCAATCCTAGTAATTCGTTGATTTGTTTGAAGTCCAACATCCGATCACGGAATAAAGCGGTTGTGCCATTGGCTTTCAAGGATTGGAGAAACTGCTGTGCGATAAAGGCGTGGACTCGCACCATAGAGCCCGGCGCAATCACCAAGCGATACCCCATGTCGGATAATTGATCCGCGGTAAGAAGCGGTGTTCTTCCCCCTTCAACCATATTGGCCAAAAGTGGAGTATCTGGGAACGCTTGGCAAATGGCCTGCATTTGATCAATCGCCTGCGGCGCTTCAACAAAAAGGATGTCCGCTCCGGCCTGTCGATAGTGTTCTGCCCGCTCTAGCGCAGGCTCGAACCCTTCCACAGCGATGGCATCCGTGCGGGCGATGATCAGGGTTTGTTCCGTAGAGCGGGCATCCACCGCGGCCTTGATTTTCCCGACCATTTCGCTGGTTGAAACCAATTCCTTTCCAGCCAAATGACCACAGCGCTTGGGTGCCGTTTGATCTTCCAATTGCAAAGCATTGGCACCCATCCGTTCGAACAAACGTACGGTGTGCTGAACGTTCAAGGCGTTGCCAAACCCAGTATCCGCATCCACGATAAGGGGAATTTTCACACGGTCCCGCACGCGTCCAATAATGTCTGCGACTTGCGTGGACGACACCAATCCAATGTCGGGCCGACCCAATTGCGTGTAAGAGATCGATGCGCCGGACATATAAATGGCTTCAAAGCCTGCTTGTTCGACCAAAAGTGCACTCAACGCATCATAGGCCCCAGGTGCCAACAGGGCTTTTTTTTGGCCGAGCCGCTCGTGCAGAGAAAACTGTGTCATGCTCGATCCCTATGTGCCGCGTTTGTCTTTAGGTGTGCGATTAGGCCCCCGGCCCGAACCATGGCCATTAAGTGGTCTGGTATAGGCTTACACACTAAAGTCTCACCACGCGTCTTATTCGTGATCTTGCCCAAGACCGCGTCGACCATCAACAGGTCACCCTGGACAATCTGATCGGCACGCTCACAGAACAAAGCCGGAAGGCCCAAGTTTAGGGCATTTCGGTAGAAAATTCGCGCAAAGCTGGGTGCAATTACGCCGCCAACTCCCAATAGTCGCAGACTTACAGCGGCTTGCTCGCGTGAGGAGCCTAAGCCGAAATTCTTGCCGGCCACAACAAAATCACCGGGTTGAACAGACTTCGCGAAATCCGGCGCGATGGCTTCAAGGCAGTGCTGTGCCAAATCTTCCGCCGACAGCTTCATAAGATGACCTGGTGCCAGAAGGTCAGTATCGATATTGTCGCCAAAAACGAAGGCGCGCCCAATCTGAGCTGTTCCCGTCATGCCGCCCCCGCTAGATCGGCCGCATGCAAGCGGGGATCACTAAGGCAGCCAGCGATTGCACTGGCCGCAACCGTGTAGGGTGACCCTAAATAGACCAAGGCCTCCGAATGTCCCATCCGGCCTTTGAAATTGCGATTGGTCGTGGAGATGCAGGTTTCACCTGCTGCCAATAAGCCTGCCCCCATACCTGCGCACGCGCCACAACCCGATGGCAAGAGAGTCGCCCCAGCTGCCAGTAAGATCGACAATGTCCCGTCGGCAGCCGCATCGGCTGTGACTTGCGAACTTGCTGGCGCAACCAAAAGGCGCACACCTTGGGCAATGCGCTGACCCTTTAGGATTTGGGCTGCCATGTGCAAATCTTCTAACTTTGCGCCAACACAAGCACCGATATAGGCCTGATCGATTGGCGCGCCGGCCGCGTAGCTAATCGGAAAGCTGTTGGCGGGTGAATGGGGTGCGGCAATTTGCGGCTCAAGATCGCTAAGGTTGATCGTAACAATCCGCTCGTAATTTGCATCTGGATCGGGTTGCCAGGCCAAATCACCTTCCGACGTTTCTCCGCCATGGGCGCGAATATGATCTAGCGTCACACTGTCCGCCGCGATCAGACCAACTTCGCCACCGAGTTCTGCGGCCATATTGGACAAAACCATGCGTTCTTCCATCGACATCGCAGCCACACCTGGACCACCATATTCGATGGCCTTGAACGCATTATCCATTCCAAGCTCACGACAGAGAAGCAACATGACGTCTTTAGCCGAAACATGGTGCTTAAAGCTGCCCGTCAATTCAACTCGAATTGTTTCCGGAACGATTGTCCAGGTTTTTCCGGTGACCACAATGCCCAGCATGTCGGTAGCACCGAAACCTGCGGCATAGCATCCAAAGGCACCCGCATGAGGAGTATGACTGTCGCCACCAGCGACAAAAATGCCCGGTCTCAAAAGGCCCTTCTGTGGAAGAAGGGCGTGGCAAATCCCTTCCATATCAAAGAAATGACCAACATTCTGCTCCTTGGCAAACGCGCGCGTCAGCTTCAGAATCGCCGCACTCTCCCCATCGACCGCAGGGACATAATGGTCTGACACAATCACCACGCGGGAAGGATCCCACAAGGTTGCACCAAGGGCGTCTAGATGTGGCTTCCACCGTCGGGGCCCGCTTGAATCATGGGCCATAGCAAGGTCGACGTGGACAATGACGATATCACCTGGGGCCACATCGTCGCGACCCGATGCCCGCGCCAGTAGCTTTTGGGCTAAGGTTTGGCCCGAAAACACCTTTTGAGGTTTGGTGGCTTCTGCCATGCTGGGCCGTGCATCCAACTTCGAGAAATGATCTATCTTTATATCAAATAACGTTTCAACATTGGCAAGGCAATGACTCACCCCTAGAGTGGATAAACCAAGGATCAGGGAGTCCCATGTGTCCAATCCACCAACGATACCCCGTCAAAGCCAACCGACGTTCCTATTTGTGTGCAAAGACGGTCCAAGTGCTCCTGAAAAGCGGCTGGAACATTTGGAAGGTCATCTCGCCCATGTCGAAGCCCATTGGAAATCTTACGTAACAGCTGGGCCTCTAAAAGAACCGGGTAGTTCGAAAATTCACGGGTCTTGCTTGATTGTGTGCGCCGACGATGTAGAGGCGGCTTGGGCCATTATGCGCGGCGACCCCTACTTTACGTGCGATATGTTTGCTTCGGTGGAAGTACACGACATGACCATGTCTATTGGGCTTTATCCAGGGGGCAAGATTTGGGAAAGTCTTGACTCTGTTCGAGAGCGTGCCAACGGTGGTTGAGATTAAGTTTACTTCGATAGACTGTCGGAGTGAGGCTCTTTAATCTTCGATTGGTACACAAATTTTTCTGTATGGACGCAACCTTGCCCACATCGCATAAACCAAGCTCAGAATTAAAGGCCACCATGGTGGATCCAAGGCTGCCAACGCCTTTGTATCACCAGTTGTTCTTGGTTTTACGTGAACGCATACGCTCAGGAGCGTTTCCATTGGGAGCCGTCCTGCCGGGCGAACAAGATCTGACGCATGTCTTTAATGTTTCCCGCATCACGGTAAAGCGTGCGCTCAACGAATTGGCTTCTGCTGGCATGGTGTCGCGTCATCGTGGCCGCGGGACGGTGGTCACTTATAATGCGACCGTGCCGGTGGTGAAGGGCAGTTTTGATAATCTGATGGAGGCACTCAAAGTGATGGGCCTTTCAACAGAGGTTGAGCTGATCAATGTTGCGCAAGTAGCGGCGACCGCTGAGATCGCCGAATTGCTGGGCCTGCCCAGTGGTGTTCCTGTACAGCGGGCAGAGCGCGTCCGTAAACTGGAAGGAGAGCCCTTCTCTTACATTGTTACCCACTTGCCGATCGATATTGCTGCGACCTTTGACCCTAATTCACTTGGTCACACACCGATGTTGGATTTGCTGGAGCGGGCGGGCTTTGTGGCCGTTTCAGCGGAACAATGGATCACGGCTTGCAGTGCAGAGCCTGCAACCGCGCAGGCGCTTAAAATCGCAACTGGATCGCCGCTGCTCAAAATCGTGCGCGTGATGAAGGATTCTGAGTCCGCGCCAATCGAAGTCGTTCAGGGCTTTTACCGCCCCGAACGCTTTCAATATCACATGAATCTAACGCGGCAGCGAAAGGGCGGCCGCGACGAATGGCGCTAGGGTTCTAAGCGATAGCCGCCGCCTTCGGTGATCAACAGGCCATTGCGGCTGGAAACCGGCTCGATTTTTTGGCGCAGTCGGTAGATGTGGGTTTCTAGCGTGTGGGTCGTAACTGCTGCATTATAGCCCCAGACTTCACGCAACAATTCATCGCGCGGCACAGCCTTAGCGCCAGATCGGTAGAGATAGCGCAAAATGGCCGCTTCCTTGTCGGTCAATCGAATTCGCTTACCACTTGCATCGGTCAAGGTCCGGTTCGCTGGCTTAAAGTCGTAGGGGCCAATTTTCAGCGTTGCGACATCGGTTTGATCATGGCTGCGCAAGTGGGCACGGACACGGGCCAAAAGCACAGCAAAGCGGAACGGTTTGGTGACATAGTCATTAGCGCCAGCATCTAAGCCCAAAACCGTGTCGGAATCAGTGGACTGGCCGGTTAGCATGATGATTGGGCCAGCAAACCCGCCGGCGCGGATCGCTTTGCAAGCTTCGCGACCGTCCAGATCAGGCAAATCGATATCCAGCAGGATCAGGTCAGGACCCTTGGTACGGGCTGCGGCGACGCCGCTGGCCGCATCTTGGGCCATAACGGTATCAAATTCCCCCGTTAGCTCGAATTGCTCGGCCAAGGTGGTGCGGAGATCATGGTCGTCATCGACCAGAAGAAGAGTGCGCTTGCGTGACATGGGCTCTACATGGTTGTACCCTATTGCCTGATACAAGAGGTCGCTGCATCACAGAGTCTTGATCTGGGGGATTTTATGCAGGTTTTTGCAGCATCAACATCGGGTTGGCTGACCTATGGTCAGACGAAAGTGCGGTGTTCCGTTGGTAAGGGCGGTGCTAAATCCGCCCAGGAGAAGCGTGAAGGCGATGGGGCCAGTCCTTTGGGGGTGTGGCCGATCCGCGCAATTCTCTGGCGTGAAGATCGCGGGCCCAAGCCTGCGTCTGGGTTTGAGGCAACGGCCATTCAACCCCACGATGGATGGTGTGATGCGGCCGAAGATCCCAATTATAATCGTCCGATCACGCATCCCTATCCGGCCAGCGCCGAACATTTGTGGCGCGAGGATGGGCTCTACAATATTGTCGTGGTCCTTGGTCATAATGATGATCCGGTCGTTCCCGCCATGGGATCCGCCATCTTCATGCACTGCGCGTCAGAAGACTACCGGCCGACGGAAGGGTGCGTGGCCTTGGCTGAAGCAGACTTGCGCGAACTTTTGAAGCAGGCCAAGCCGGGCGATGCCGTGGCCTTCATCGCCTGATATCATCTGGATTCTCAGGCAAAGTGTTGCTTGAATGCTCTTGCGTATTCGCCGCGTTTGGCGTTTTAGGCTGGCTTTATGCATGAAGACGCCGCAACATCCCACAAAGACGATCTGATGGATCGACTGACACCTGTGCAAACGGGCGACGCCGTAGCCGGCAAAACTCTGTTTATTCAGACATATGGCTGCCAGATGAATGTCTATGACAGTGAACGCATGGCCGATGTCTTGCGGCCTCTGGGTTATAGCTCGGTTGATAGGCCCGATCATGCGAACCTTGTTGTGCTTAATACCTGCCACATTCGCGAGAAGGCGACTGAAAAAGTCTATTCCGAAATCGGACGCTTGAAAGTGCACAAGGATGAGATGGCGCTCAATGGCAACAAAATGACAATCGCCATTGCAGGCTGTGTTGCCCAAGCCGAAGGCGAAGAAATTATGCGTCGTGCGCCGGCTGTCGATTTGGTGGTTGGCCCGCAAGCCTACCACAAACTACCTGAGCTCATTGCGCGGGCAGCCCGTGCCACTGGCGAGCGCCTTGAAACGAGCTTTGAGGCGGTAGAAAAATTTGATGCGCTGCCTACCCTGCGTACACCCGACGGGCCATCGGCCTTTTTGTCTGTGCAAGAAGGGTGCGATAAGTTCTGCACGTTCTGTGTGGTGCCCTATACGCGCGGGGCTGAATATTCGCGGCCAGTGGACCCCATTATTCAAGAAGCACGCGGCCTTGCCCAACAGGGTGTGCGCGAAATCACGCTTTTGGGCCAGAACGTAAACGCCTATCACGGCCAAGGCCCGGCGCTGGCAGGCTCTGAAACATGGTCCTTGGCCCAATTGGTTCGCCATTTAGCCAAAATCGGCGGGATCGAACGGATCCGTTATACGACATCTCACCCCTGTGACATGGATGATGACTTGATCGAGGCCCATGGCGAGGTGAAAGAATTGATGCCCTATCTGCATTTGCCCGTGCAGTCTGGCTCCAACAAAATCCTGAAAGCTATGAACCGGAAGCACAGCGTGGAGAGCTATCTCGATAGTATCGCGAAGGTGCGTAAAGCCCGTCCGGATGTTGCTTTGGCCTCTGATTTCATTGTGGGTTTCCCAGGTGAGACCGAGCAAGACTTTGAAGATACGATGGAATTGGTTCGCGCTGTTGGTTATGCGGGTGCCTATAGCTTCAAATATTCTAAACGCCCCGGCACACCTGCCTCGGAAATGTATGGCCAGGTCGCCTCCGACGTGGCCGATGATCGTTTGCAACGCTTGCAGGCTTTGATCCTTGAGCAGCAGCGCGCCTTCAATGCCGCCAAAGTCGGGGAGACGTTTGACGTGCTCTTTACGGGAAAAGGCCGCAATGAAGGCCAGATCCTCGGCCGATCGCCATGGTTGCAGTCCGTCCATGTTGCGGGGCCCGAGCAATTGATTGGCCAGCTTCACAGCGTACGCATCATTGGCACTAGGCCGAATTCCCTCACTGGGGAATTGGTGTCAGCTTCGTGACGCGTCGTCGCAAGTCTGAAGAGGGCCGCGTCGCGCTCACCAACCCAAGCTTAGTGCCCGTGGTGGCCGGGCCCGCTCATCGCAATCTGACCTTGGTCGAAGATGCATTTGGCGTTGATGTCACGGCTCAAGGTGGTGATATCCTTGTCCATGGCGATGATCCCGTGTCTGTTAATCAGGCACGCGAGGCCTTGCAGTCCTTGATCGAAAAGGCAGCAGCGGGGATGGCGTTAGGGCTGCCTGAGGTTCGCTCTGCCATTACATTTGTGCGTGCCGGGTCGCGTGCGCGTAGCGGGGCGTTGGCTTTACCGGGTCGTCGCGCCGACATCAAACCTAGAACCCCAACCCAGTCTGTCTATCTAGATGCGCTGATGGGTGGTGAGTTTGATTTGGTTTTTGGCGTTGGACCTGCCGGGACCGGCAAGACTTTTCTAGCAGTGGCCGTCGCCGTCTCGATGTTGCTGGAGGGCCGCGTTTCGCGCGTCGTCGTCACCCGCCCTGCGGTGGAAGCCGGGGAACGATTGGGCTTTCTGCCTGGCGACCTTGAAGAAAAGGTCGATCCCTATCTGCAACCAATTTGGGATGCTTTTAAAACTTTACTGGGTGCCGCCCAATTAGAGCGCCGAAAAGCAGCCGGTGAAATTGAAGTCGCACCCTTAGCGTTCATGCGCGGTCGTACCTTGTCTGACGCTTTTGTCATCGTGGACGAAGCGCAAAATACCACGCGCATGCAGATGAAAATGCTGCTGACTCGCCTAGGTGAGGGCTCGCGCATGGCCGTCAATGGCGACCCAAGTCAGATCGATTTGCCGCGCTCCAGCGATTCTGGTCTGCCCCACGCCTTGCGCATTTTGCGACGTGTAGAAGGGATGAAGATCGTCCACTTCACGGCCGAAGACGTGGTTCGCCACCCACTCGTCGGACGGATTGTTTCGGCCTATGAGCGCGAAGTGGCAGATGTGACACCCATACCGCCTTCGCCACCGGTAACGCCAGAGCCTATGATGACTGAGGAGTCTGCTTCTTTTGACGTTGATGTCCAAATTGAAACCGAAGGTTGGCATGGGGTGTTTGGCCCTGATTCCGAAGCGGAAGTCGGCAAGATTGTGAAAGTCGTCTCACGTTATTTTGATCCAGCGGGAGACAGCTTTGCGTTGCTCATGACCAGCGACGCGGTGGTTCAAGGTTTGAATGCCCAGTGGCGGCATAAGGATCAGCCGACAAATGTCCTGTCTTTTCCGGCACCTGAGACAGTGCATGCGTTGGAGAAGACGTTGGGTGATGTTGCCCTCGCCTATGAAACCTGTGCGCGTGAGGCCCAAGAGCAGGGCAAGAATCTTAAAGATCACGCTACCCATCTACTTGTGCATGGGCTATTACATCTTTTAGGATATGATCATGAAGCCGAAGATGATGCGGCGGAGATGGAAGGCTTAGAGAGAGAGATATTGGCAAGCCTCGGCATTGCTGATCCTTATCACACCCATGACTGACGACCCATCCAGTAGTAACTCAGCCAAGAAACCTAGCTTTTGGAAGCGATGGACGCAGAAATTGCGTCGCCAGAATGATTATGCCGGCCTAGACCCCGCAGAGCTTCTGCGTGAGCGCGAGCAATCGGGCGAAACCATTGAGCGCAATCAAAAGGACATGATCGTCAAAGCAGCCAGCTTTGACCGCTTGTCTGTACGCGATGTGATGGTGCCTCGCGCGGACATTACGGCCGTCGACATCGAAATGCCGCTGGGTGAAGTCGCCCGCATGTTTGAAGAGCATCAGCATTCACGCATGCCAGTTTACGCCGAGAACCTCGATACACCTTTGGGGTTTGTCCATGTGAAAGACATTCTGTCGCTGTTGATCCCGGATGAGCAAGGCGAGACCAAAGCTAAATTGGATGATCTTGTGTTGGGTCGGCTTAAGCGCGATTTGCTCTATGTGCCCATCTCTATGAAGCTTCCGAACTTGTTGCTTCAAATGCGCGCGAAGCGGTGCCACATGGCATTGGTGATAGACGAATATGGCGGCACAGATGGACTTGTGACCATTGAAGATCTCGTTGAAGAAATCATCGGCGATATTGATGACGAGCATGACGATCTCGACCAAGATTTAATCGTCGATACCGGCAATGGCGTTTGGGAAGCCGATGCACGGGTGGAATTGGATGATTTTTCAGAGCGCGCTGGGGTCGATCTGACGCTGGAAGATATGGAAGATGATATCGACACGCTCGGCGGTTTGGTCTTCGCGCTTGCAGGTCGGGTGCCTCCGCGGGGCGAAATTCTTCATCACCCAACCGGCTATGATTTTGAAGTGATTGACGCAGACCCGCGGCGGATCAAGCGGGTGCGTATCCGTTCTGCGAAGGCAGTCGAAAAGGCTAATACCGATAGTTTGCAGGTACCCTCTGCGTGACAGAGGCCGCAGGAACTCTGCCCCAAGCGGCTGAACCCGAGATCCGTCATCCTATAGCCATCTTGGGGCCAAATAAGCCTGCATGGTTGTCGGGCTTGTCCGCGATGTTGTTGGGCGCGCTCGCCGTACTGGGTCATGCGCCGTTCCATTTTTGGCCAGCTTTTGTGGTTTCGATCTGTGGTCTCGTCATCTTATTGGATGGGGCGTATCAGAACAAAAACCGCTTACGCTCCGCCTTCTGGCGTAGCTGGTCTTGGGGGTTTGGCTATTTTCTGGCTGGGATGTTTTGGGTCGGCAATGCCTTTTTGGTGGATGCAGAGAAGTTCGCCATTCTAATGCCGTTTGCGGTTACAGCCCTGCCCGCTGCGATGGGGGTTTATTGGGGCTTAGCAGGCTTAGCCGCGATGTTCATTTGGGGCGCAGGCGCTGCGCGTCTCATGACGTATGCGGTTTGCTTTGGCGTCAGTGAGTTTGTCCGCAGCCATTTGTTTACGGGGCTGCCCTGGAACTTGCCCGCCTATATTTGGAAGCCAGGTGAGGGGTTCTTTTGGCAAAGGGCGAGCCGCGTAAACCACCAATGACCCTGATTGCAGCGGGTATTCTCGCATGTGCTAGCTTTGCTTTTGGCTTTATCCAGTTACGTGCAGCCGGGCCAATTAGCCCGATGGCCGGGAACGGCCCTATCATCGCGGCCGGGCAAGCAGGCTTTAGCCAAAAGGATGTATGGGACCCGGCCAACACCATCGAGATCGTGGAAACCTATCTGGGCCTATTGGAAACGCCAGAGGCGCAAAAGGCCGATATTGTCGTTTGGCCCGAGGGGGCATTTCCATTCCTTCTTCTGGAAGAGTCCTTTGTCTTGGATCAGATCCAAGCCCGTCTGGGCGCACGCACATTGGCGGTCGGTTCAATCCGACGGGACCTTCTGGCCGGGCAGCCAGTCTATACCAATAGCCTTTTGGTTTTTGACGTCGAGCAGGGTGGTCTGACTACCCGTTCGGTCTATGACAAGCATCATCTGGTGCCATTTGGCGAGTATCTGCCGCTGCGTCCGCTCTTCAAGGCCCTCGGCATTGCTAGTTTGGTTTCCTATGATGGCGAGATGTCGCCGGGCCCTGAGCCCACGACCTTAAGCCTTCCCAAAGCGCCTTTGGCTGATGCCCGTATCTGCTATGAGATTGTGTTCCCAAGCTTTAACAAGCAGGCGACTGGCAAAGCCGCATGGATATTAAATGTGTCGATTGACGCTTGGTATGGCGACCTATTGGGTCCAGACCAGCATTATGCACAAGCGCGCTATCGGGCTATCGAGACTGGCCTGCCTCTCGTGCGCTCGGCCAGCGGGGGGTGGTCGGCTATCGTAGACCGGCTTGGTCGCCCCGTCTCAGAGCATCGCGCGGGTGCCGGCTATGCAACTGCTCGTTTGCCGTCTACGGCTGGCCCGACACTTTATGCTCAGTTTGGAGAGCTTTCGTTTGGGTTTTTGATACTTGGCTTTAGCTTAATGGCGGTTTGGCGACATAAGCGGCATTGACACAATCAACTCTTCATTGAAATAGTGACAATACCAAGGCTAGGTTTTATGATCAATCACCGTCGATCTACTTCTGTTGATGCTTATGTTGGCTGCCGCTTGAAACAGCGGCGCGAAGATTTGGGCATCAGCCAAGAACGCTTAGCCGAATTGCTGGGCTTATCATTTCAACAAGTTCAAAAGTACGAGCGCGGGCTAAACCGTGTCGGAGCCAGTCGCTTGTTCCAACTATGTGGCCTCTTAAGCGTTGATCCATCGTTTTTTTTGATGGTCTGAACGTGGCCCTAGGGCCAGGTGTTTCCGAAACGCAAAACGAAACCGAAACTCTTTCAACCGCAAGCCTATTGTCGGCACCCGGCGCGTTAGAGCTTTTGGCCGATTACGCCCGCTTAAAGTCCAGTGCCCAACGCAAAAAAGTGATCGAACTCATCAAAATCTTGGCCGATAATGATTAGCGTCTTCAGCGTCCAACTCTGTGGCGTTTAAGTCGCAGACTGGCAGACGGTAAGGTGATTGTTCAAAAGCTGTTCCGACGTCTTTCGGTCATTCCCGCATGTGCTCACTCAATGACCGGCTCGATGTGGAAGAAACCAAAGCCTCAAAGCGATCTCCTGCGGTTTGCTTAGGGTGTTAGCGTTGGCCGATCTTCGTTAAGGCTAGGATTTGATGCTTGCGCCGCGATCGGGTAGCGTCGACACACTTGGTTCGGGAGGGCATGATGGCAACAAATTGGGTTTTTGCGGTGGCGCTGTTTGCGGCACTTATTGGGCTTCCTGTCGCTGCTGCACCAGCGCCCGTAATGATAAGCCAGGCTGGCGAACACTCACCCGCGCTGCCCCCGATCCAAAGCGCGCGCGAGCGAGCGATGACTGAGAACCGCATTTTAGCGGAGCGGCTTGATACCATCATCCCCGCGATCATGCGCGAACAGCGCATCGATTTATGGCTGCTGGTGGCCCGTGAATATTTTGAAGAGCCGGTGGTTGCATCGATGCTGGATGCCGAAAACATGCATGCACGCCGGCGTACAATTCTGATCTTCTACGACCCAGGTAATGGGAAACCGATCGAGCGTCTAACCGTCAGCCGCTATGGGCTTGGCGGCTTGTTCGCGCCAGCTTGGGATCCGAGTAAGCAGCCGGATCAGTGGAAGGCGGTCGCAGACATTATCGCGCAGCGTAATCCGGGAAAAATTGCGATCAACACCTCCGATCTTTACCAGTTCGCCGATGGTATGACGCTCAGTCAGTATCAGAAGTTTGTTGCCGCTTTGCCTGCTCCTTTGCATGCGCGGATCGTCAGTGGCGAAGCGCTCGCCATCCGTTGGCTTGAAACGCGCACGCCCGCCGAAATGGAGATCTACCCGACACTCATGCGAATGGCTCATAAGGTGATTGGCGAAGCGTTTTCGCGGTCGGTCATCACCCCGGGCGTGACGACGGCAGAGCAGGTGCAGTGGTGGTATCGCGACCGGCTGATCCAGCTCGGCCTCGATCCGTGGTTTCATCCGTCCGTCGGGATCCAGCGCAAGGGTGCCAAAGGCATGCTCGAAGGCGAGGAAGTGATCCAGCCCGGCGATTTGTTATGGACAGATTTTGGCATCACATACCTGCGGCTGAATACCGACATGCAGCATCTCGCTTATGTCTTGAAGCCAGGTGAGAGCAAAGCGCCTGCTGGCCTCAGGCAGGGGCTAGCAAACAGCAACCGTGTCCAAGATATGCTCACCCGCAATTTCGCAACTGGGCGCACTGGGAACGAGGTGCTGGCGCTTACCCGGGCAGAAGCGGCGGCGACCGGTCTTGATGCATCAATTTACTCGCATCCAATTGGCTTGCATGGCCACGGCGCAGGCCCCTCAATCGGATTTTGGGATAATCAGAATGCTGATCCACGCGGCAGCGGCTTGATTGCCGCTAATACGGCTTGGTCAATTGAGCTGACAACTTTCGCCGCAGTGCCCGAATGGGACGGTCAGCGCGTCGATTTTCGGGCTGAAGAGAATGCATTCTTTGATGGGACTCACGTGCGCTACATCGACGGTCGCCAAACAGACATCACGCTAATCCCCTCTGGGCAGTAAGTCCGCGTCATGGTTCCGGCATCAGAGAATGCTGGCCGACGCAAGACTTATCAATCATCTTCCCACCATGCCCTGCCAAAAAGCCACTGGTCCAGATAGCGTCACACCGCGACGCAGGTCTCAATCTAGAAATCTCTCCTAGGCTTTCTCGCCGGCAAGTACCCTCTTCGCCTTAGCGGCTGCCCGGCGCGCGAGGTGGTAAAGTCTTGCCGCCCCCTCATCATAGCGAACCGTGACCTTGCAATGCTCGCCATAAGTGTCTGTCAGAAACTTCCGTATCATGGCTTCCGCATTTTCGCGGGGGCCTAAGAGCTCAGCCGTTAGTGGGCATTCGGTGCGGCTGTGGTAGGTTGCATAAACCTCCCCATCCCCTTCAAACACATTGCCCATCGTGTAGGGGTAAAGGTCACAGTCCATTGGCCGATTGCCATAGACTTGGCATTGCTGGTCCCAATTAGGGCACGGACCGTTCCCAAGGGAGGAAAGCTCGTACAACTTTCCTTTCCGCGTGACGGTAAGGTGTTCACTTTTTCCAGCAAAAAGCTGCGTGTATTCTGCTTCGTTTATCTTCAGGCCATGAAGTTCGCGACAACAGCTTTGGTCCGTTGGGCATTTCAAGCAAGGGTTAGACACGCAATTACTCCCCAGTTTCATTGCACCATAGGCTAATCAGCAACTGTGAAATGACGCTTAAGAAGCGGACATAGAGTTCGCGTTTGTTCGGCGTCATTGACTTCGCTGCCTCGGCTGTGGGCGGAGGTCTGGTCCCGGGGCAGGCAAACAGGCATACTCAATCGATGTCCAATCCTGATTTTTCTGCCCCAAAGCCTTTTGGGCCGCTTCGATCCTTTGGCCGAGTGCGCGGGCGCGCGCTGTCTGATCGCCAAGAGCACTTGTTTGAAACCTTGTTTCCGAGCTTATCGATCCCCGCAGAACCTTCTGAAACGCTAGATCCGCTTCACTGGATGCCTGCCGCAGAGGCGGTGATCTTTGAAATTGGTTTTGGCGGGGGCGAGCATTTGATTGGGCAAGCTCAGCGTCATCCAAACCATTTATTCCTGGGCGCGGAACCTTTCCAAGAAGGCGTTGCGAAGGCCTTAGTAGGGATAGAGGATCGCGGCCTAACCAACGTACGTCTCTTGGCCTCCGATGCAAGGCCGGTGTTGAAAGCGCTAAAGCCTGGCAGTCTCGATAAGCTTGTAATCTTGTTCCCGGACCCGTGGCACAAAGCCAAGCACAATAAGCGCCGCTTGATTCAGCACTCTTTTTTGGATGATGCTCAACGGGCATTGAAGCCCGGCGGAGAGCTTCGGTTTACTACTGACTGGGCAAATTATGCTGCTTGGACGCTTGAGAGAGTTACCCAGCATGGCGGATTTGACTGGATGGCCGAGGCAGCAAGCGACTGGCGGACCCCGCCTGAAGACCACATCACGACGCGTTATGAGACCAAGAAACTTGGCGATTGTCCGCCGATCTTCCTGAGCTTTACCGCCCGCCAGCAGGCGTCGTAAGCGCGACAAAGACGTCTTCAAGATTGGGCTCTTCGATCCGTAAATCCTTGATCCGAACGCCAGAACCCATCGCTTGGGACAAGAGTGCTTCCACGCTATGTTCGTTGGGACGATAGTGAATGGCCAAAGCGCCGTCTGGCCGCAATACGCATTCCAGATCGGCCATGCCTGCTGGAATCTGGGTCAAAGGCTCAAGTGGCGAAATCACTACGGCCTTTTTGTCCAGCCGCCTGAGAATAGTGGGCGTAGGTTCACAAGCAATCAGGCGACCTTGGTCGATGATCGCGATGTTGTCGCACAGTTCTTGCGCCTCTTCGAGATAGTGCGTTGTCAAAACGATCGTCACGCCACGCTCTTTATTGAGCATGGTGATATATTCCCACAATGATCGACGAAGTTCCACATCGACGCCAGCGGTCGGCTCGTCCAGAATTACCACAGGCGGGGTGTGAACCAAGGCCTTAGCAATCAAAAGGCGCCGCTTCATGCCGCCAGACAATTGTCGCGAATAGGTGTCGCGCTTGTCGGCGAGCCCAACAGCGTCAAGCAATTCCATGGAACGTCTTTCCTTCGGGGGTACGCCGTAGAATCCTGCTTGCAGCTCTAATGTCTCAAAGGGGGTAAAAAAGGCGTCAAAACTGATTTCTTGCGGGACTATCCCGATTGCAGCCTTTGCAGCACGGTGATCTTTGTCGATATCAATGTCCCAAATACGAACTTCCCCAGCAGTTTTGATGACAAGGCCTGCAAGGATATTGATAAATGTTGATTTTCCGGCGCCGTTTGGGCCTAGGAGTCCAAAGATCGATCCCTTTGGGATAGCCAGATCCAACCCTTTGAGTGCCTGCTTTTCTGGCGATTTCCCGCTAGCCGCATAGGTTTTCTGAAGCCTGCGGGCTTCAATGGCAAAAGATGACTGGGTCATGGATTCTCGCTTGGCACACACGTTGACGAATAGGGCCGTAAGGTTCTAATTAAGCCCCTACGCAGTCCGTAGCAATCACGCTGCTGTGAGAGAAACAGATTTATGTCCGTCAACGGTTCGCCAAATTCAGCCCAGCCAGTTGAAACCATTTATGTGGACAATCATCGCGTTGCTTGTGATGGCGGCGGCGGTTCATTGGGTCACCCTAAAGTCTGGTACGAGATGGGTGACGAAGGCAAAGTTGAGTGCCTGTATTGTGGCCGCGTTTACATCAGCAAGGATGGAGCAGATGCACACTAGCATCGCTTAACAACACAGAGGCTTTCGCGTCTGCCTTAGCGCGACGCGCTGCCTGAGACATTCTTCGGACCAGCATCGCTATTCATATTCTGATATTGGATGTAGGCCGGGGTCAGGATAACAATAAACAAAACCGGCAGGAAAAATACGATCATTGGCACAGTTAGCTGTGCCGGCAATGCGGCCGCTTTTTTCTCTGCCTCCGTCATGCGAAGTTCGCGGTTTTCTTTCGCCATAACACGTAAAGCTGAGCCCAGGGGTGTACCGTATCGCTCGGCTTGGATCAGGGCTGTGGCGACTCCCTTTACGCCCGGGTGGTTGGTGCGTTTTGCCAAGTTCTCGTATGCGACCCGGCGATCTTGTAAGTAGGCGAGCTCGGCATTGGTTAGGCTTAACTCTTCAGCGAGCTCAATCGATGATGACCCAATTTCTTGCCCGACACGCAAGAATGCAAGTTCGATGGACATGCCTGATTCAACGCAGATAAGCAGCAAATCCAAAGCATCAGGGAATGCGCGTATAATTGATTTGCGTCGCTTTGTTGATATGTTTTTGACAATAATGTTGGGCAAGTAAAAGCCTGCCGCACAGGCACTAACGGCCGTAATGAGCCGATTGTTGCTCGTCATGTCTTTACCGAATACCGTTACGTAAGCTAGGGCACCGATGAAGAACAAAATGGGTGTTGCAAAGCGCGCAAAGTAAAACATGGCTACCGGACCTGGCCCACGTAGACCCGCTTCCAAAAGATTCTGCGTCACATTTGGATCTTCAAGAAGCTTCTGTAGATTCAGCTTGTCGACAATGGACTTCCAAGGACCCTTGGCGCGTTGTCTAAGTGAGTTTTTTTCGGCCTGCTCACTGGCGATCGTTGCCCGGTTCTTGCGGCGCATAGATTCACGATCCGTCGCTACGCCCCTCATGCGCGCCGCAAGCTGATCGGTCTTCCACAGGGGTTGAGCAACCGTTATCGCGGTTACTAAGAGCGCAACAGCCATGATTACCGATGCCAGAAACTCTGGATCTGTGACCATTCGAGCAAATTCTCTAACTTCTACGAACATCGTTCGTTCCCTAAATGTCGAAGTTAATCATGTTGCGCATGACGAAAATTCCAGTTGCCATCATCAAGATACCCACGCCCAGACCCATATTTCCTGTTGGGTCAGTGAAGAGCAGGCCCATGTAGGCAGGGCTGGTGATATAGACCATCACACAGACACAGATCGGCAAAGCACCGATGATCATCGCAGACGCCTTGGCCTCTGAGGACAACGCGTTGATCTTCTCCCGCATCAGTTTTCGTGATCGCAAGATCATTGACAAATTGCCAAGCGCTTCTGACAAGTTACCGCCGGCCTTCAATTGGATCGATAGCACGATAGAGAAAAAGCTCACTTCGGGCAGTGGCATACGTTCGAACAACTTTGCCAAGCATTGATCCATTGGTACGCCCATGGATTGGCTGTCGCAAATCCGGCGAAACTCGGTGCATAGCGGTTCTGGTGCCTCGCGAGCGATGATCTTCAGACACTCCGCCAAAGGCAGGCCGGATTTAACGCCTCGCACAATAACATCGATTGCGTTTGCAAATTCGGCAATGAATTTCTTTTGTCTGCGGCCAACCAAAAAGCCCACAATCCAGCGCGGCAAGCCAAGACCCGCAACCCCAGCCCCGGCCAAAGCAAAGTACCAAGCATTGCCGCTGATGAGGATCCCAAGGCCCACCAAGATGCCGAGGCCGCCCGATGCGATCCAGAAGGTCTTTTCCTCGATGGTCAGGCCAGCCTGCTCAATTCGTGCACCAACTGACAGACGCGCGCGCCGCAATTGGCGTTCACGCATCTCGATGTCTTTGATACTGCCCAACAAGCGCTTGCGGCGGGTTTCGTCAGGGTCTGCAACCCGGCGCTTAACTGCGGACTCCCGCGACTGTGCAACCGACTTAAGTCGTTTTTGCGATTCCTTATTGTCATCGCCAGCAAGCGCAATGCCGAAGAGCAGCACCCCGGCTGCAACCAAAACAGGAATGATAGTTCCAAGATCCATGTTCGTTAGACGTCTGCTGCATCAAGGGCTTCGGCGAGCTCTTTCTCGAGTCCGTAATAGCGGGCGCGATCCCAGAATTTCGGGCGCGCGATGCCTGTGGACCGATGCTTGCCAATAACCTTACCGTTCGCGTCCTCACCTTCCATCTCGAATACAATGAGGTCTTGCGTAACAATCACATCACCTTCTAGGCCCAGGACTTCTGTGATGTGTGTGATCTTGCGGGAACCGTCGCGAAGACGGGCCGCCTGAATAACGATGTCGATCGAACCAACGATCATCTCACGGATTGTCTTGGTGGGCAGCGAGAAGCCGCCCATGGTGATCATGCTTTCCATTCGCGAAAGACCTTCGCGTGGGCTGTTGGCGTGCAAAGTGCCCATCGAACCGTCGTGGCCCGTATTCATCGCTTGTAACAAGTCAAACGCTTCAGGACCGCGGACTTCGCCGACGATGATGCGCTCGGGACGCATCCGCAGACAGTTTTTGACCAAGTCGCGCATGTGCACAGCACCTTGGCCTTCTAGGTTTGGAGGGCGGGTTTCAAGGCGGACAACATGGGGCTGCTGTAGTTGCAGTTCTGCCGCGTCTTCGCAGGTGATGACGCGTTCGTCTGGCGCGATGTAACCGGTCAAACAGTTGAGCAGGGTGGTCTTCCCCGACCCGGTACCCCCAGAAATCAGCACATTACATCGTGCCGCCCCAATAATACCTAGAACCTTGCCTGCCGGCTCGGAAATCGCGCCGAATCCGACCAGGTCCGTCATTCGCAATTTGTCTTTTTTGAACTTACGAATGGTGAGGGTAGGTCCATCGAGTGCCAAGGGCGGCACAATCACGTTGACACGAGAGCCGTCGGGTAGCCGCGCGTCGCATATGGGTGAGCTTTCATCTACGCGGCGACCGACTTGGCTTACAATGCGCTGACAGATGTTCATCAATTGTTGATTGTCACGGAACCGGATTGGTGTCTTGGTTACCTTACCGCTGACTTCGATAAACACGCTGTTGGCACCATTGACCATGATGTCGGCAATGTCGTCGCGTGCCAACAGGGGTTCCAACGGCCCGTAGCCCAGCACGTCGTTGACAATATCGCCGAGCAATTGCTCTTGCTCAGCAACCGATATAATCACCTGCTTGATTGCAATGATCTCGTTGACGATATCGCGGATTTCATCGCGGGCGGTGCGTTGGTCTAATGCCGCCAATTGGCCCAGATCGATCGTCTCGATTAAAGCGTTATAAATCGACGCTTTCGTGCGATAATATTCATCAGTTCGCCCATCATTTTCAGGGCTTGGAGGCGGGGCCGATTGCGTCGGCGCGCGCACACCCTTTGCGACCCGCGCTAGGTCCACTGTTCCAGCGGCCGTTGCCGCGGCGGGGGTTGACGGCGGCGATACGGGTGCTGCTACTGGCTTTTGGGCCTCAAGGGGGGCAAACTTGGGGGGTGTTGTTGCCTGTGCCGCCCCGTCTGCGCGTTTACCAAACATCCTATCCTCACTTAGCCGCTTTTGCGGGGATTAGTTTTGAGAGGAAGCTGGTCTTAGCCTTTGGTTGCGGCACCCGACCGGTGAAGAGCTGAGCCAAAAAGTCCATGCCCTCCGCACATTTGCTGTTTGGGTTCACGTTGGCCAGCATTTGCCCATTATTACTCGCCGTACCAAACAGTTGGGGATCATAAGGTAGGACAAGCGTTGGCTGTACGCCCAAGGCGTCGGCAAAGTCTTTGACTGGGATTTCAGGCCGCTTTGCCACGCCGACCATATTTAGAATTACTTTTGGCGGAGTATCGTTCGGGCGACCTACCCGGACCATGTCAAAAATGTTCTTTGCGTTGCGCAGGCCAGCCAAATCTGGCTGTGCGACTACAACAACTTCATCGGCAGACAACAATGTTTGACGCATCCATTTTGACCAAGTGTGCGGCAGATCGAGCACAACATAAGGCACACCCCGGCGCACACCTTCAATCACAGTTTCATAAGCTTCTGGCGAAATCTCAAACTCGCGCTCGAGGGAGGCGGGTGCGGTGAACAAGGTCAAATGATCCGTGTGACGGGTCAGCAAGCGGTCCAGCAACACATCGTCGACCCGTTCGGGCTGTTCCAACGCATCAGCAATACCGGTCGCCGGATCCGTGTTGAAATCAAGCCCGGTTGTTCCCCACGAAAGGTCGAGGTCAACCAAGGTTGTGTTTACTCGCGCATGCTCAGCCATACACCACGCCACATTGTGGGCGATGGTAGAAGATCCAGCTCCACCTTTGGCACCGACGAAGGCAATGGTGCGACCCAAGAAGGGCTTGCTTGGATCCACATAAAGGCCAGAAATGGTGCGGATCAGCTGCAGCGGTTGCAGCGGTGGCACTAGGTATTCTGAAACGCCACGGCGGATCAGCTCCCGATACAGACCGATATCGTTCGATTCTCCAATCAGGATCACCTTAACGCCTGGCTCGCAATAGGAGGCCAATTCATCCAATTGCTGGATCAAGGTTGCTGGGGGCGCTAAACTTTCAACGATGATTAAGTTGGGCGAGGGTTGGGACTGGAAGAATTCTATGGCACCTGCCAAACCGCCCATTGAAACAGTCACATGCGCTTTCGCGATGCGACGATCCGTTGAGGCCGATTGCAAGAGCTGGGCCGTATCTGGCCGCTCACAAAATACTTGGACCGAGATCCGCGGTACCGGTTGGTCGCCACCACGGGCTAGCTCACCCACATAGGTTTCTTCAAAGGCAGCCGCATCAAAGTCACCCGGAGAAGCAGGTGCTGGAACGTTTTGAGCGTGGGTTGGCTCCAAGAAATCCAGATCGGCGTCAAGCTCGAAAGGCTCGTCAGCCGTTGCCAACTCTTCCCACATGGGCTTGCGTTTTGCATTCCCAATCATTTGCCACCCCCGCCTGCAACGGCTCCACTAACTGTCGGGACGCCGCCTTTACGATGCAAATCGATACCGTTTTGGAGTCGAGCTGCGTCGCGCGGGCCTTCTTTGCGATCACCTAATAAGTCGCCGGGGTCCGCAACCATCGCTGCCAAATTGGCATTTTGCGCGCAGCCGAAACGGTCAGGCGGAATGTTCTCAGCAGTCTTTCTTGGATCAAAGGATGTCCACGGCTCACAGACGATCGGCTTGGTCTCATACCGCCCAAAGGAAATCAAAATTGGCGCATCTGTTTGACCTTGGGCTTGGTAGGGGCCGACAGAGATTTTTGAAAAATCCACGCCACCGAGAAACAGGGCCCGTTGCACGTCTTGGGCGACTTGGGCGGCACTTTGGCTATTGCTCGCGTTTGTCGGCACCGAGACAACAACGTTGCCACGGCCGAGGCGCACATATTCGTGTGCGAACGACTTTAGCTCAGCCGCGTCTTGAACAGTTGTGCCAATCGCGCCGCTGGGCGCGGAAATGGCGATGCGTGCTTCCACGGGGATGGCTTCAGGCTTAAAGGCATCCAGAACGGTGCGCTCAAGATGCGCTTTCTCAACCCGATCTACCGCTGGCTCCTCTTTGGCGGCGCTTGCGCCTCCACAGGCGCCTAACACCATCAACGCAGTGAGAGCGACCGCTTTAAGGGCGGGTTTGCTCGGCTGAGCGAATGAAGCATATTTCGCGACTTCTCTTGTCATCGGCTTCTTCCTGACTCTAATTCACAATATGTCCGATAGGGGCTCGGTAACGCCCTTTTGGCAGCCCTTTGGAACCGGGCTTCACCATTCTATTCATGCGACCCAGCAGCAAAGCTGCCGTGTCACTGGCGGGTGCATAGCCATCGCCTGGGGTCTGAAGCTCATCCATCGAGGCCGATTTCACGATATAAGGCGTGACGATGATGACGAGTTCTGTTTCATTGCTTTGGAAATCGCGCGAACGGAACAAATTTCCCAAGACTGGCAAGTCTTTTAAGCCGGGCAAACCCTCAATAGACTGGCGCGTCGATTGCTGGATCAGACCAGCCATCACCATCGAACGACCGGAGGGCAGTTCCATCGTGTTCTCGGCGCGGCGAACTGAAACGCCGGGGATCGACAAGCCGCGAATGGTGTCAGTCACGTTGCCGGCGGCATCGCGGATCAGCGTATCTGCTTGGCGGAAAGAAGCCGCCGTCGAAATCTCAGAAACTTCGGTCGAAACTTTAAGTGAAATTCGGTCGGCGCTTAGGATGATCGGTGTAAAGCCCAAACCAACACCAAATGGCTTGAATTCGACCGAAACGCGGTTGCCTTCTTGGGCTGTCGGTACTGGAAATTCGCCACCGGCCAGGAATTTCGCAGGCTCTCCCGAGGTAGCAGTGAGGTTTGGCTCGGCCAAGGTTCGGGCCAAGCCAACGCGTTCCAAGGCTTGTATATTACTGTCAGCGCGTTGCCCGGTTACCAATTCACCTGGACCATAGGTGACTTCAGTGCGGCCCGTCTCTGGGTTAAACTTCGAGCTAAAGCCACCAGCGCCTGCGCCCACTCTGGGGTCAAGAAGTTCCGAAGTGCCACTTAGGAACGAATTTGAGACCGGCCGAATGAAGTTCTGGGCCCAGGTCGAGTCGAGCGTGGTTCCGCCCAAAAAGGCACCATTAACCGAGAAACCATTGGCGGTTGCAAACTTGATGCCCCAATCTTCGGGCAGCAATTGATTCAGGATATTGGACGAAGACAGATTCATCCCTAATTGCTTGATGACAGACCGCTGCATTTCAACAATCCGCACCCGCAGCATGACTTGATCGCCTGAAAGGACGCTCATCATGTTTAGAACTTTATCGGCATTACCGGCATATTGGCTCGAAATCCGCAAAACCTGATCGGCGACCAAGCCATTTGGGACGTCCCCGGTCAGAATGATCGAATCAGCAACACTATCGACCACCACACGGGCTTCGGGTACCAGACGTTGAATCAACGCGCTTAGTTCCGAGGTGTCGCGGGCAACCCGGATTTCAAGTGCCAGAATCTGACGACCTTGTGCATCCAGAAAGAAGACATTTGTTTCACCGACCCTCGTGCCGAGCACAATGCCACGTTGGCTGGTGCGCATCACCGCGTCTGCTATCGAGGGATCGGAAACCACAACGTCACGGGCTTCAACCGGCAGATCGACAATTGCCGATTTTCCAAGCGCCAAGGTAAGCCGTTGGGGCATAGGCTGCTCGGGTGTGGCCTTGATCGCGGCACCTTGCCCAGATTGAGCGAATAAGACACTCGGGGACACTAACGCGCTTAGCGCTAGGCATGAAACCGCGACTAGAACAAATTTCACACTTTGGGTTGGCTGCATCACTGCCCTCCCCGATATACTTTAACGGCCGTCGGAATCGCCTGAGCCGCTTGCTGAACGTTTTGCGATGATGGCGGCGGCTTTGGATCGGCCGAGCCTCCCGATGACGAAGTTTGATTCATCACATCTGTGCCGGCTGGTGAATAGGTTGGGGCCCCAGCATCAGAATAACCCCGAAGGGTGAGCGAAAGATCACCTAATTTCTGCGCTAGTCGCAGCTTTTCTGAATCGGATGCAGACAATTCGACCGTCGCAACCCCACCCGGCATTGTCGTTTTGTCCTTGTCCTGCGAGATAGCTTGGTCGATTGCGAGGACGCGGACACTTTCTAAAATCGCCGTTGAAACAATCTTAGATACAGATTGGCCGTTCGATTTAAGTTGTAATTCGCGGGTGAGGAGGATGTCCACGCGATCATTCGGCAATACAAAGCCTGCGACCGCCGTTTCAGGGCTAATCGGAAATGAAACAGCGCGCATCCCCGGCGTCAACAAAGCCGCCATAGCACCTGTCCTTGCATCAACATCGACAATCTTGCTCGCCAAAACCGGCTCGCCCTTCACCATCGCTTGGCGGACGATACCGTTGCTGAATTCTTCAATCGCCTTGGGGTTCTTAGATTGCAGGAAGAACCCAGGTGTCGCGGCGCTCGTTGGTGTATAGGCTTCCCATCCCAAAGAGGCTGGCGAAATACGTTCGCCCACGACCATATCGCGCTTGGCCACCAATACATTGACGGTTTCGGCCTTGGCGTCGCTTGCAGAAACAGGCTGCACAACCTGCGGATTGGCGGATTGCGAGCGCATCCAAATAAAGGCTCCGCCCGCAACAAGCAAAGCACCGCCAATGATCGAGATTTGCCGAATATTCACGCTATGCCTCTCCCATTCGGGGTTCCAACTCAGAGCTTTTCCAGTTGTACCCTTCGAGAATCACCCATATCCAAAATGAACTACGAAATGACCATGCGTAAATATGTTCTAAGAAGAGGTTAACGGTGCGACTTCTATGGTTGAAGAAGTGTGAAAATTCAGCAAGATTCTATTTTAGAAATTTGGAAACCACAGGGTATAGGGGGTTGCAAGTATAGCCCCCACTCCCAAGGCTACGCCATAAGGAACGGCGCTAGATTTGCGGAGCAACCTGCGCGCCCATCGTGGTTTTTTCGGTAATCCGAAATGACGTGCTAATTGCCTGCCTATAATCAAGGTCACGACTAAAGCACCGCCAGCAATTGCGGTATAAAGTATGAAGGGCATCATGGCAGTTGGGCCAAGCCAAAGCGCTGCGGCACCCGTGAGCTTTGCGTCTCCGCCACCATAAACGCCGACCAAAAACATGGCGAGGGCAATTATTGTGGTAAGTAAGCCGATCCCAATATGTGCTGCGAGATCATTCCAGCCCAAGCCCATCGGTAGCGCGAAAACCAAAAAGCCTGCCGCAATTAGCATATTCAGCTTGTTCGTAATCAGAAAGGTACGGACATCGCCAATACCGGCCCAGATCATGGCACTCGAAAAGGCAAACAAGCCGGCAACAGCCGCGAAAGTGTCAGGTCCAAGCGTCATACATGACCTGTAACATGGGACCGCTAAGCCAAAGTAAATGCCACTGCGGGTCGCAAACCAAAACGATAGGCAAAAAAAAGGCGCTTGGTCCGAAAACCAAGCGCCAATTTTCCAGACTAAGTCTGTATTAGCGGCTACCGACCGAGCTACCGATCGAGTTGAAGCGCTCGCTCATGTTGCTGCCCAAGGTGGTCAACGAGCTGATCAGAACTACAGCGATCAAAGCTGCAATCAGACCATATTCGATAGCGGTTGCACCAGACTCATTATTGCGGATCTTCGAGAAAAGCTTTTTCATTTTTAGGTTCCCATTCTACATACGACCGGGTGGTTGAAGTCTTAACTGCTTCTCATTCCCTGTGTCCCCCTCGTTCTAGCCGAGACTCATAAACATGGCGTAAACTAAAACATAAAAATTGATCGGAATTGCCCTTTTCTTGGCGTAATTGGGATATGTCCACAATAATAGATTGATTTTTATGTTGTTTTTTCCGCAGCTCTCTGACAAATTTTCTTCAAGATGTTGGATCTGATAGAATTAAATGCGAATTCAAGATAAATGAGTTACCGCTTTTGGCAGAATATAAACCGGAAACACCAAGAACAGCTCGTAGCGTTTTCTGTAATCACCCAGCCTGTCCTCGAGCAATCAAAGGATCAAACACGTTATAAATTGCCCACACGATAAATTGTCGACACACGCGCGAAATCTCATTTTGCTGAAGATTGGGCGAAACTTACGACAAAGCGTCAGCGGGATTCACTCGTTAATGGCTAGTTTACGGGTCGGCGGTATTTAATGAAGCAACAGGGAGTTTTGTCATGTCTAATCTCGTCAAACCATTGGCCTCGATCGCCTGCGCCTTTGCTGTTTTGGCAGCGGGCTCAGCTGGTGCACAATCGTTCCAGTTGGAAGTCGACCAAACTCAACCTCTCCGTTTTCAGCGCCCTGTGACGGGCGTTGTGGTCGGTAATGCCAGCATAGCGGACGTAATTGTTCATAACGCAAATGTTCTCTTCGTGGTTGGAAAATCGGTAGGCTCCACAGAGATTTTGGCGGTGGATGCCGCTGGAAACACAGTATTCTCCGGCACCATTCAAGTGCGCCCGACCAATGTTCGTAACATGATTACCATCCAGCGCGGCAAAGAAATTTCCACCGCTATTTGCCAGGACCGCTGCATTCCTAATGTTCACTCCGAAGGCACCAACGCCGGCAATACATCGGCTATTTCTGCCATCGCGGCGCGATCAGCCTTTGCTGCAGGGTCTGGCGGACGCCAATAAGGCGCCAATCATCGTTAATGGATAAAATTTTCAATGCTCGTTTAAGGCGGCTTAAAGGCCTTCCGTGCTTAACTTGGTCGCGTTGAGGGAGTCGACGATGTCTGCATTGCACTCGATTGTGGTTAAGCGTTTGGGCAAACGTCGCACGAAGCGGGGGAAGCGTGGTGCCGCTGCTGTTGAATTTGCGATGATCGCCACTCCGTTCATTTTTATGTTGTTCGGCATCTTCGAAACCATGATGATCTTCTTCGTGCAAACGACGCTTGAAGCGGCCGTTTCCGAAGAGGCACGCAAAATTCGGACCGGTCAGGCTCAATCCCTGACAGCGCCCATTACGAAAGAACAATTTAAGGCCAATGTCTGTGCTCGCATGATGGGCTTGGGTGATTGCAGCACACGTTTGTTCGTGCAAGTTCAGAACCAGCCTCTTTCTGGAACACTTCCGACCCCTTGGGAAGACGGGACACTTACGCCGGGATCAGCCGACGATGAGCCGTATGAAGCAACGGCGGCAAACGCGATTGTTGTGGTCCGTGGCTATTATGTTTGGCCCTTGATCACCCCTGGAATTTCCAATGCTATGCGGAATTTCTCCGACAGTGGTGGGACGCTTGGGAATTATAACCGCATCATTGCCGCAACATCGGCCTTCCGTAACGAACCATTTAATTGAGGTTGCTTGTGATGCCCGTAAGAACTTCGCTTAATGCTCGGCTTAAAGGCCTCCATGAAACTGCTCATAAGCGTGCCGCACAGCGCGGTGTCTCGGCGGTTGAATTTGCGCTCATTGCGCCATTAATGTTGTTGATGCTGTTTGGTGCGTCTGAAGTTAGCCAAGTGGTCAGCGTGGATCGCAAGGTAACACTGGCTGCCTCGACTTTGGGTGACTTGGCAGCCCAGACTGATCGCGTATCCTGCGCAGACCTTGCCCAAATTGCAACCGTGACCCGAAGTGTGTTCGCCCCCTACACAGCAACTACGCCTTCCTTGGTTGTTGCCTCCATCGCACTTGAATCCGGCGTACCCAAGGTGGAGTGGAGCCAAGAGATTGACGGCACCGGTGGTTGTGCAAATGTGAACAACAGCCACACCTTAAAAGTGGGCAATACGGTTACGGTCGATACGGGCTTGTTTGCTACAAATGGCGGCGTCGTCGTTGGGGAAGTAACCCTTCAATACACGTCCCTTGGCACATCTTTTTCGCCCAATACAACGACATTGCGTAAGCGCTTCTATTTTCGGCCTCGCAAGTCGGCCAAGCTATGCTTGACTGGGTTTACAACGCCTGGCTGTTAAGGCTGGTGGCAGGTAAGATCTATCTAATCCTACTAGATCCAGAAGATGAGCTACATGATTGATACATTTCTATCTGGGTTAGAAATTAGGTTAGCGCCTCAATAAGCTCTTCATAAAGTCTACGCTCTGTCTGAAGGACTCGTCCATTTAACGTGTGGATCGGACGAACCCCAACGAGTGCATTGGTTAGGCATGCGGCTTGGCACGTCTCAAGATCAGCGACATGGATTCGGCTCTCGGTAACTAGGCCTGCACGAATCAAGCGGCCCCGAACGATCCCGGGCAGAGCACCATCTTCGAGTGGTGGTGTCTGCCACCGACGATCTTTTTGGATCAAAATATTCGCGCTTGTGGCACTCGCCACTGATCCGTCGCGCCCACGCATCAGGCCATCATCAGCACCCATGCTTTGAGCTAAGCTCAAAGCGACAATATTGTCGACGTAGGATAAGGTTTTAAAGCGTGCCGAGGGGGCACTCGACGCCCGATAAATGTCGACAAGTCGTACATCAACCGCAGGAAATTCGGTCGGGATTGTCGCAATCGTCGCCAATACATTTGGCAAAGACGTTTTTGGAACCGTCAATCCTCGTGGCCCCACGCCGCGTGTCACCATTAGTCGCAAGGCGGCGCGCGTCACGCCGCTTGCGTGCGCTAGCTCCAAAAGGCCATTTTCCAATTCGGTTGTGGAAAAGGGAATAGTTAGGCCTAATTGGTTCGCGCCATGGTCCAATCGGGCCATGTGGTCGTCAAAAAAGCGAAGTTCGCGCCCGGTCCAGAGTAACGTTTCAAACAAGCCATCGCCCAAAGTAAAGCCACGGTCGGTCGGATCAATCCGCACTTGGGATGCCTTAACCAAGTGGCCATTGTGCCAACACATGTCGCCAACGGGGCCAGTTGTCACAGTACGTCTCCGCCGTGTGCCGCGATACGTAGCGCGCGTGCTTTTACCAGAATTTCTTCATACTCTTGAGAAGGCTCGCTGTCGGCTACAATGCCAGCCCCGGCCCGCGCGTCAATGTGCCAGCGATCATCCCACTTCTGGCACGCAGCAGTCCGGATCAAGACATTTGAATCGGCAGCCCCATCAAAACCAACCCGGATCATCGAGCCGCACCAAGGGCCGCGTGGCTCGTCTTCTAGTTCACTGATAATTTCCATAGCGCGCACCTTGGGAGCGCCTGTGATGGAACCGGGCGGAAAACAACTGCGCAATGCGTCAAAAAAGCCAAGCTCAGGCTTTTGTTGGCCTCGGACTTCGGACACCAAATGATGCACCGTTGAAAAGCTCTCCAGATCACATAGGCGCGGCACTTTAACGCTTCCCGCCTCGCAGACACGTGCAATATCATTGCGCATCAAGTCGACAATCATCAAATTCTCCGCCCGATCTTTTTCGCTGCCTAGCAGGGTTTGCGCGTTGCGCGCATCTTGGATCGGATCTTTGTGGCGCGTAGCAGTTCCTTTAATCGGCCGAGTTTCCAACAGGCCGGAACTCGATCGGGATATGAAGCGCTCAGGCGAATGCGAGGCAACAATTTTGTTCCCCAAACTTAAATAGGCAGCAAATGGCGAAGGGTGACGACCCATCAGGCGGCTAAACAAGTCAAAGGGCGTATCGCCGTGCTCCAACTGACCTGAAAATCGTGCAGAGATATTGGCCTGAAAGATGTCTCCTGCTCGAATATAGTCGATGGCTCGCGCGATTTGACTTTCCACGTCCGCCCGCGGTTGCATGGGGCGCAGTGCTAAAGTGGTTGGGGCCTCCACCGCACGCGGCTTCAAGGGCTGTGCGGCTTCAATCAGATTTGCGAGGCTTTGAGCTCGCTGCTCGGCTAGCGCGTGGTCTAATTGGGCTGCTTGGGTGAGCCCCCAAGATAACGCCCAGGCCTGTTGGCTTTCCGCGTCAAAGACTGCCAGCGTATCGTACAATCCCAACCAAACATCTGGCCAGGTATCGGGCCAAGCGGCTGAACCGGTTTCGGGCAGTGCTTCAAAGGCATGGCCGAGCTCATAGCCCAAAAGCCCCGCCCAGCCCCCTTGAAAAGGGCCCAAGTCGGGGTGCGGCGTCATGTCAGGTGCAATCAAGGCCTCCTGCAGTCCAGCAAAGGGGTCGCCGCCCATGCTGCGATGCCACACATGGGTACGCACGGGTCTTGCCATAACATAGGACCAGCGTGACAAGGCATGGGCACCGCCTCCGATAAATCCAAGGCAACCTTCGTCATGCCCGAGACAGGCAAGGGCTTGCAGTGGAGGCTTCCAAGAAAGGGGACGAACAGATGGATGTGTCACGCAGGTGTCTATAAAGCAATTCCGATTGGTTGTCCGAAATCTAGTAGGTGCCACTTTCGAGGCGAGGTGGCTGTTTGACAAGAAACATTAGAGCCAGTCCACCAACCAATAAGAGCCCAGTTGATGCTAGGCCAATTTGTTGGCTTTGGAAGGCTTTTGTGAACACGCCTACCAGCATCGGCCCCATCCAAACGGTTGCGGACCCCGCCAAGGAATAAAGGCCAAAGAACTCGCCCTCCATCCCTTTCGGGGCGAGGCGGGCCATTAGGGTCCGCGACGAGGCATAGGCCGCTGTGATCGAGATGGCTATGATGATAGCTCCACACACAAAGACCAGTTCGGGCAAAGTGGTGAACATAGGGGCGTTCCAGATCGGCGTGTCGGGCACAACATCCAACCAAAACACATGGGTCTTCGACTGTGAGGTCAGGACCAAAAGGCAGATCAAGGTCACACCGATTTCTAGAATGATCGACCATTTGGCTCCAATTCGCGCATCGACCCTTCCGGCAATCAAGCCACCAAACACCGCGAAGATCGACAAGATCACGCCATAGGCCGACATCTCTAACAAGTCCCAGCCAAAAACCCCGGCTGCAGTTACCCCTGCGACTATCAGGATCGCGGTTTTGCCATCGACATAGAGCATACGTGCAATCAAATAGAGGCCTGCATTCCGGTCGACGCGGAACAATCTGCCAATTGCCTTAAACATGCCGACCACCCCGTCGATCGCTGCTTTTGAGGGCTTTATGCCGGAGGGTTCTTTGTCGCGCGAAAAGAAAAACAAGGGCAGGGCGGCGATGGCAAACCAAACGGCGGCCATGGGTGCCACAATGCGGCTGGTCTCGTGTGTTTCCGGGTTCAAGCCGAATAAGGGTTGGCTTGGGACAAAGCTCCAATCAACCCGCCCCGGAAGCGCCAAGCCCCAGAGCACAAAAATCAGAAAAACAACCGACGCCAGATTACCCAGTGCCAGCCCAAGACCTGAGGCGTGCGGCAAAGTGGCAGGCGTGGAGGCGGTTGGCAGCATGGCATTGTGAAGGACTTCGCTATAGGCAAACAGGACGCCCAGCCCAGTGGTGAGTGCCCCGATCATCACAATCGACAGCCCGCCTTGGCCTGCTGGCAGTGCCCACCACAAGCTAAAAATGGCAAGCACCATGGCAAACGTCACGGCACCTAAAATCGGCTTGCGATTACCAAAACGGTCAGCAATGGCTCCGAGGAACGGCCCTGTTAGCGCGACGATGATACCGGCCAATGTATGCCAACTGGCAATCGTCGCTTGTCCGATTACTGGGTCTGAAAACACGGTCGTGGCAATATAGGGTGCCAGAATATAAATCGTGCACAAAATCACATAGGGGTTCCGTCCAGCCTCAAACCAAGCCCAAGATAGGCTGGATCGGTCGAGTTTCTCGGCGGGCAGCGCTGCAGAAGTGGTTAAGGGGCTGGTTGTCTCAGTCACAGGAGCATCCTTTAGCGCCATTCTGGCGACCCGCCTTATCCACTGGCGTCGCGCATCATGTCCTGCTTAAGCCGCATGGTAAAGGGGAACCCGTTACAAGGATATTGGCACCCATCTGTTTCTTTAGCCGCCCTTTACTTTGGCCAGCCCCCCCGCCATTTTGCCGGCACTATTCAAAATCGGTTCGGGGGATCCAGCGATGAGCTATGTATTAATTCATAATCCGGGCTGCGGCTCGTCCAAAAAGGGCTTAGAAGTTCTGGAGGCTGCTGGCGTGCAACCGGAAATTCGGCGTTATATGCTGGTTGCGGAACGCTTGAGCGTGGATGAACTCAAAGAGATTGCCCGCAAGATGGGCGGCGTGTCCCCGCGTGCTTTTATGCGGGATAAGGATGCTGCGGATGCCGGTCTTGCAGCTGACGCCAGTGACGCAGATGTTTTTGCTGCCATGGCGAAAAACCCCAAACTGATCCAACGTCCGATTGGCATCAATGGCGAAAAGGCTGTTCTGGGTCGTCCGAACGCAGCACTTCTAACCATTGTTTAAGTCCTTCGCCTCCCGCCGGGCAGAGTTGGGATGTCGATGCTCATTTTGGCAGTAGATACAGCGCTTAACGCCTGTTCGGTGGCAATCCTGCGGTCGGGCGAGGTCTTGCTATCGCGCGTCGAACCCATGGCGAAAGGTCAGGCAGAGCGACTGGCCCCCATGGCGCGTGAGGTGTTAGCGGAAGCCGGGATAACGCCAGCGGCGCTTGATCGGATCGCCGTAACGCGCGGGCCTGGCGCATTCACCGGCCTTCGGATCGGCCTCGCCTTTGCCCGTGGCCTTGCGGTAGCCTTGGATCGTCCCTGTGTTGGGATTTCAACATTGGAGGTGCTGGCACATGCCGCCAATGCCCAGCGGACTTTGGCGGCGATTGAAGTGGCTGGAAGCTTGTTCGTCGGGGCATGGGAAGGGCGCGCCTGCGTGCTTGAGCCCAGCCGGCTCAGTGCGGAGGATGCGCTTGGGAAATTGAATGGAGATTGGACGTTGACCGGCCCGGGCGCTCAATCTCTAGCACGGCTTCGCCCAGATTGGCATGTGGTCTCCCAAGATCTGCCGGACCCAGTCGTCTTGGCGCACTTGGCACAGCACCTTGATCCTGCCCTCAATCCCCCGACCCCGCTCTATCTGAGGGGCCACGAAGCCAAGTTGCCGGGCGGCCTATCGTTGGAGGCTGAACGTCTATGACTTTGCGGCGGGGGCAAACGGGGGATGTGTCTGCCCTTACAAGGATCCATCGCACCGCTTTTGAACATCCTTGGTCAGAATCTGATTTTGCCGCCTATTTGGCGTCCGACCTTGTGTGGGTAAGCGGAGAGCCAATTGCAGGTTTTCTGCTAATCCGCGCGGTGGGTGATGAGGCAGAGATTTTGACGCTCGCCGTAGATTCAGCGCATCGGCGAGCCGGCCACGCTGCAGCGCTCTTGGATGCTGCAAAGCAAGACCTAGCAAAGACCGACGTCTCGCGTCTCTTCTTGGAAGTCGCTGCTGATAATTTCCCTGCTTTGGCGCTATACGAGAGGCAAGGTTTTCTGCCGATCGGCGTGCGGAAGGGCTATTATCGCCGCGATGTGGGTCCAAATATGGACGCTCAGCTTCTTTCTTATGCGTTGCGTGCTGAACATTGATGTCAAAGCGCTAGACGAAACAGCGCAAACCTCGCATATCTTCACCATGACGGACGGAACCAACATGCCTGATCGCATTGAAGCCCTTTGCGTGCAAAAAGGTCTGCGAATGACAGAGCAGCGCCGGATTATTGCGCGCACCTTGTCAGAAGCAAAAGATCACCCCGACGTAGAGGAATTGCACCGCCGCGCCGCCGCGGTCGATAAAGGTATTTCCATCGCCACCGTCTACCGTACCGTTCGCCTGTTTGAAGAAAGCGGAATCTTGGAACGGCACGATTTCCGGGATGGAAGGTCGCGTTATGAAGAGGCAGGTGCGGAGCACCATGACCATCTGATCGACATGAAGACTGGCAACGTGCTGGAGTTTGTCGACCCCGAGATCGAACGTCTGCAACAAGAAATTGCCCGCCGCTTGGGCTATCGTCTGGTAGATCACCGGCTTGAGCTTTATGGCGTCCCGCTTGAGGATTCCTAATAGATTGGCTCCAAAGAAATAATATTGGTGCTTTCTGTGTTCTTCATCCCCCAAAAATAAAGGCTGACCCCATGTTCAAAAAGCGACTGATGTCACTGATGCTGATTTCCTGCGCCGCCCTGATGGCCTGCCAGCCTGCAGGTGCCAACCAAGACAAGTCTCTAATGGAGGGTGTCGATGGGAAGGCCGCAGAAGCGCCCCTAGATGCCAATGGGCAAGCAGCTAAGGAATTCCTTGAAAAAAATAAAAGCGCCCCTGGCGTTGTGACGACGGCTTCGGGTCTTCAATATGCCATCATTTCGAAAGGCCCTGAGACCGGTCCAAAGCCTGCTGTCGATTCCATGGTTCAGGTGAATTATGAGGGCAAGCTTCTCAATGGCGAGGTCTTTGATAGCTCGTTCGCACGCGGCGAAGCGGCAGAGTTCGAGGTTGGTCGCTTGATCCCGGCATGGGTTGAAGCGCTACAAATGATGCGCCCTGGCGATGAATGGACGATTTGGGTTCCACCCGCCATTGGCTATGGGGCAGAGGGCGGTGGTCCTATTCCGCCAAATTCCCTGCTGATCTTCCGGATGAAGCTGGAAAAAATCGTCGGTGGCCCTGAGTCCGACGCCGGAATTCAGGCCGAGAAGGGTGCGACGCGCTGATTTTTGACGGCATATTGTTCCTTTGCTGAGGAAGCCTGTGCCAAAGCTGGTGACAAGGTAGCTTCCTCAGCCTATAAGGGGTCAACAGATCGACTTTGATCGCTTGAGGCGATCAAAGCGGCTCCGGGTCACCGGGGCCGCTTTTTGTTTGTTCTGAAACCTGCCGACCTCGCCTGAGGGATGGCGCAACAGATTGAGACCCACGTGCGCACAACGTCGCCTTATGAAGACAAACTCTTGGCCTTGATTGAGCCTGCTGCCCGGGATTTGGGTTATGAGATTGTGCGTGTGCGATTGATGGGATCCCGCCGTAAGACCTTTCAAATCATGGCAGAGCGCCCCGATGGTCGCATGTCATCCGGCGATTGCGAAAAATTGTCTCGGGGCCTCAGCCCTCTGTTAGAAGCCGAGGACCCGATTGACTCCGAATATGCTTTGGAAGTCTCGTCGCCCGGTATTGATCGTCCTTTGACCCGCTTTGTCGATTTTGACCGCTGGATCGGCTGGGAAGCCAAGCTGGAGCTGGATCGGGGCATCGAAGGCCGTAAGCGCTTTTCGGGCGAGCTGGCCGGCACCGAAGACAACAACATTTGCATCAATCTCGAAGGTGAGGAGGACACGGCCCTCATTCCTTTCGAATGGATTGCCAGCGCCCGCTTGGTGCTGACAGACGATCTGATCCGTGAATCCCTGCGCCGTCGCGGGGCAGACGAAGACGAACTTGAGCAACTGGAGAAAGCTCTGGACGATGATCAGGTGGAATTTGTCACCGATGATGTCCTGCCAGACGCCGACCCAGACCTAACCTAATCAGCCCATTCCGTTTCAGAAGGAAGACTACTATGGCCATTTCCGCCAATCGGCTTGAACTTTTGTCCATCGCCCGTTCGGTCGCTTATGAGAAGAATATCGACGAGTCGATCGTGGTTGAAGCGATTGAAGAGGCGATCAGCAAAGCTGCCCGGGCCCGCTATGGTGCTGACCATCAGATTGATGCGCGTATCAATCCGAAGTCTGGCGAACTCACCTTGAAGCGCAAGCAGACCGTCGTTGCTACCCAAGACGAGGTGGAAAACCCGAGCCAGCAAATTCCGCTATCAGTTGCTAAGCGTATCGACCCCAGCGTGGAAGTCGGCCATGTCTTTGAAGAAGACCTGCCCTTGTTCGACTTTGGCCGCGTGATGTCTTTGACAGGTAAGCAAGTCATCACCCAGCGCGTTCGCGAAGCTGAGCGCGACAAGCAGTTTGAAGAATACAAAGACCGCGTGGCGGATATCATCAATGGTATCGTCAAGCGCGTTGAATATGGCAATGTTATTGTTGATCTGGGCCGCGGCGAAGGCGTGATCCGCCGTGACCAGACTTTGCCGCGCGAAAATCTGAACATGGGCGACCGCGTCCGTTGCTATATCTACGACGTACGCCGCGAACCAAAGGGTCCGCAAATCTTCCTGTCTCGCGCCCATCCGGGCTTTATGGCGAAATTGTTTGAAGCCGAAGTGCCTGAAGTTTACGACGGCGTGATTGAAATCAAGGCCGTTGCTCGCGATCCTTCTTCGCGTGCGAAGATTGCTGTATTCAGCCACGACAACTCGATTGACCCTGTGGGTGCCTGCGTCGGTATGCGCGGTTCGCGGGTTCAGGCTGTGGTTGGTGAACTAGGTGGCGAGAAAATCGACATCATCCCTTGGTCGCCCGATCCTGCAACCTTCATCGTGAATGCGCTTCAGCCTGCTGAAGTGACCAAAGTGGTACTCGATGAAGACGAAAACCGCGTTGAAGTGGTCGTTCCTGATGAGCAATTGAGCTTGGCTATCGGCCGTCGCGGTCAAAACGTGCGTCTGGCCAGCCAATTGACGGGTTGGTCAATCGATATCCTGACCGAAGAAGAAGAGCGTTCGCGCCGCGAAAAAGAAGCCAACAGCCGCACCGAATTGTTCATGGGTGCGATTGACGTCGACGAAATGATGGCCCGTCTCTTGGTTTCTGAAGGCTTCGAAACCATTGAAGAATTGGCCTATGTTGAATTGGGCGACCTTTTGCAGATTGAAGGCTTTGACGAAGACGTCTCGGCAGAACTGCAAGCCCGCGCCCGCGACTTTATCGAACGCGCTCAAAACGAACTCAACGCCAAGCGCGCAAGCTTGGGCGTGGAGGACGAAGTTCTGGGTCTGCCCGGCGTCACTCTCGAAGTCGCCATTAAATTGGGCGAGGGCGGCGTGAAGAATGTTGAAGACGTGGCAGGCCTTGTCTCTGACGATCTTCGCGGCTGGTTTGAAGTTAAAAATGGCGAAAAGACCCGCTTCCCAGGCTTGCTTGAAGGCATGAGCATGAGCGCGGAAGATGCCGATGCGTTGATCATGGCTGCACGCGTCGCCATGGGCTGGGTAGAGGCTCCCGTGGTTGAGGAAGCCGAAGCCGAGGCGGAAGTTGCCGCCGATGGACAAGAGTGAGCGACGTGAAGGCGCTGGACGTGTCCGGCGCTGTGTAGCAACCGGAGAGGTTCAGCCTGAAGCGGGCCTCATCCGATTTGTAGCCGATCCCGACGGCTGGGTCTTTCCAGACCCAGCCGCGCGCGCACCCGGGCGAGGCGTTTGGGTCACCGCAACGCGGGAAGCCGTTAGTCTGGCGATTAAGAAGGGCGCGTTCTCGCGCGGGCTAAAGCGGGAAGCTAAGCCACGCGACGATTTGATGGACAAGATCGTCGAGGGTTTGAGACAACGTTGCTTAAGCCAGCTCTCCATCGCTCGAAAAGCGGGTGAAATTGTGCTTGGCAATGATCAAGTGGCGTCTGCGTTGCGAACCGCCAAGCCTGCTTGGCGCATTGAAGCCGTTGACGGATCGCCCGACGGGCGCGGCAAACTGGACGGACTTTCGCTGGCATGGGGCGGGGTCCCAACTGCAGGCTGTTTCACGGGGGTGGAAATGGGCATGGCGTTAGGACGCGATGTTGTGATACATGCTATCTTAATGCCAGGGCGTTTAGCAGATAGCTGGACGACGGACATCAGGCGCTTAGCGGGTTTTATCCCATTAGTGCCCGATGATTGGCCAAGGGACGGCACCTATATCTAGGGTGCAGGACCGTTTGGAACTGGACGAAGCCGATCTTGAACGGCACAGAACGCCCGGGCGGTAATCCTGCTCGAACGGCGGTTTTTGTGCTTGCTGGACCTAATTTTGGGGCCAAAGGCCGGTTGAATTTTTACGACGCGCCAATGAGTGCGCAAGGATGAGCATGAGCGACGGTAACGACAACGAAAATCAATCGGGGCGCAAGCCTCTGACCCTTTCCCGCAATGTGGGCGCTGGCACCGTTCGCCAGAGCTTTTCGCATGGGCGCACCAACCAAGTTGTGGTTGAGGTCAAAAAGAAGCGTACGATCGGTCCAGGGGATGCGCCTACGGGCGGCGCTGCCGGAGCCGTTCCCAAGCCTGCTTTCGCGCCGCCTACCCGTCCTGCAGCAGCGCCTGTGGCCGCAGCACCTGCCCTGAAGCCTGCAGCACCCGCACCTGCTGAAGAATCACGGCAAGCCCCCGCGCGCACGACAAAAACACTAGGCCTGTCCGATAGTGAAATGAAGGCGCGCATGGCCGCGCTCGAGCGGGCCCGCGAACAAGAACAAGCCCGCCGCCAACAGCAATTGGCTGAAGCAGAGTTGCGTCAACGTCGCGAAGATGCTGACCGTCGCCGCGCCGATGAAGAGCGTCAGATCGCGGAAGCTGAAGCGCAACGCAAACGCCAACAAGAAGAAGAACAAAAGGCCATTGAGGCCCGTCGTAATGCCGCACAAGCCGCCGCTGACGCGCCAACGGGTGCCCCTACGCGTGGCCGCGAAGAAGCCGCACCTGCGGCCTACAAGCCTGAGCTCCCTGTTTCTGGTTCCGCTGGCGATGAGGATGCCGGCGAAGCCCCTGTAGGTGAAGAAGGTGAAGACGGTGACTTGCTGTCTGAATTGGGTGGTCGGGTAAAACGACAAAAGGTTGCCGTCGTGCGTGCGCCCCCAGTTTCCCGTGCCAAGGGCGCGCAACAGCGCCGGTCAGGCAAACTGACCATCACCTCAGCTTTGGGTGACGATTCCGACCGTCAGCGTTCGCTCGCGTCTGTCCGCCGTGCCCGGGAGAAGGAACGCGACCGCCGTTTGCGCATGCTAAAGGGCCAAGAGCAGACCAAGCAAGTGCGCGAAGTTATCGTGCCTGAAGTCATCACCGTGGCTGAATTGGCCAACCGGATGGCTGAGCGTCTGACGGACGTCATCAAATATTTGATGAAGCAAGGCCAGATGATGAAGGGTGCCGATAATCTCGACGCCGATACCGCCGAATTGATCGTCACCGACTTTGGCCACAGCGTGAAGCGCGTTGCTGAATCTGATGTTGAAATTGGTCTGGAAGGCGAGGCTGATACAGACGCCAACCAAGTGCCTCGTCCGCCTGTTGTTACCATCATGGGTCACGTTGACCATGGAAAAACGTCGCTTCTTGATGCGATCCGCTCTGCCGACACGGTTAAAGGTGAAGCCGGTGGCATTACCCAGCACATTGGGGCCTACCAGATTCGTTTGGGCAGCGGTGAGCGCGTAACGTTCTTGGACACGCCAGGTCACGCAGCCTTTTCCAGCATGCGCGCCCGTGGTGCCGGTATCACAGACGTGGTGGTTCTGGTGGTTGCGGCCGATGATGGTGTCATGCCTCAAACTGTGGAAGCCATCAGTCATGCCAAAGCGGCTGGTGTGCCAATCATTGTGGCCGTCAACAAAATCGACAAGCCAGAAGCCAATCCGCAAAAGGTTTTGAACGAGCTTCTGCAATATGAAGTTCTGACCGAAGCCGTTGGCGGCGACACCTTGTGGGTACCTGTTTCGGCCAAAGAGCGCACCAATCTGGACACGCTGCTTGAAACTATCCTGCTGCAGTCGGAAGTTTTGGACCTTAAAGCCAATCCAGATCGCGCCGCAGAAGGTACGGTTATCGAAGCCAAGCTCGACAAGGGCCGTGGCTCTGTTGCTACCGTTCTGGTGCAACGCGGTACGCTTAAGCGTGGCGATCTGGTCGTTGCCGGGACGCAATGGGGTCGCGTGCGCGCCCTCAGCGATGAGCGCGGCCAAACCGTGCAATCAGCAGGGCCTTCGCAGCCAGTTGAGATCCTCGGTCTCGACGGTACGCCAGAGCCCGGTGACGTGGTAGTGGTTGTCGAGAATGAAGCCCGCGCCCGTGAAGTTACCGATTACCGGATCCGCATGAAGCGGGAAAAGGTCGTCGTACGCCAAACCGCGCGTTCGGGTCTGGAAGCCATGTTGGCGCGCATCAAGGATGCCGAAGTCAAGGAATTCCCGCTCATCGTCAAAGCCGATGTGGGTGGGTCCGCCGAAGCCATTACCGCAGCGCTCGAAAAACTATCGACCGAAGAAGTGCGCGCCAAGGTCATCCATCAGGCTGTTGGCGGGATTACCGAAAGCGACGTGCTTTTGGCGAAGTCGTCTGGCGCACCAATTCTTGCCTTCAACACACGTGCACCCAAGCAAGTGCGCGATCTGGCCGAGCATGAAGGCGTTGAGATCCGTTATTATTCCATCATCTACAATTTGTTGGATGATGTGAAAGACATTCTCTCTGGCATGTTGGAGCCAGAGCGCAAAGAAACCTTCTTGGGTTACGCCCAAATCTTGCAGGTGTTCAACATCACCAAGGTTGGCAAAATTGCTGGCTGTAAGATCAATGAAGGTAATATCAAACGCGGTTGCGGTGTTCGCTTGCTGCGCGATGATGTCGTCATCCACGAAGGTAAGCTCTCCACTCTGAAGCGCTTTAAGGACGAAGTCAGCGAAGTTTTGGCTGGCCAAGAATGCGGTATGGCATTTGAAGGCTATCAGGACCTGCGCGAAGGCGATCTGATTGAGTGCTTTGACGTGCAGATCATCAAGCGCTCGCTCTAAGCGACCTTCTTTTTCGAACAAAGCGCGTGGCAAAGCATATGATGTTTTGCCACGCGCTCTCCATCCCTCCGCCTTGACTGGACGAAGCCAGCATGTGCGCATCAGGTGAAAACTATGGCAAAGCGTTTCGATAATTCATCTGGCCCGACCCAGCGGCAATTGCGGGCGGGGGAAAATATCCGTCACGTGCTGGTCGAAATCCTGCGCCGGGGCGATATCCGCGATCCGGCTCTGGTCGATAAAAGCATCACGGTCGGCGAAGTCCGCATGAGCCCAGACCTTAAGCATGCTAATGTGTTTGTCGCCGCACTGGGCCTTGAAGATGCCGAAGAGATTGCCAAGGCACTTAATCGCGCCTCGAAGTTCTTGCGCGGCGAATGCGGACGGGCGCTGGAAAGCAAATTTACCCCAGACCTGCGCTTCTTGGCTGACACGTCCTATGACGCGGCCTTGAAGATGAATGATCTTTTCAACGATCCAAAGGTTCGCGCTGATTTGGTCAAGCCGGCGGATGAGGCCTGATGTCGCGGCGCAAGAAGGGCCAAGACATCCACGGCTGGATCGTTCTGGATAAAGATCTGCACCTAACCTCCACCGATGCGGTCACCCGCGTGCGTCGGGCGTTTGACGCCAAGAAGGCCGGCCACGCAGGCACGTTGGACCCCTTGGCGACAGGCATTTTGCCAATTGCACTTGGCGAAGCCACCAAGACGGTGGCTTGGCTGATGGAGGCTGAAAAGTCCTATCGCTTCACGGTCGAATGGGGGGCCTCAACCGATACTCAGGACCGCGAGGGCAAAATCATTGCCACATCCGATGTGCGACCAAGCAAAGAGGCAATCGAGGCGGCTCTGATTGGCTTTATCGGCGAAATCCAACAAGTTCCGCCAATCTATAGCGCGATTAAAGTGGCGGGCGAGCGGTCCTATGATCTGGCCCGCGATGGCGAAGTGCCTGAACTGAAAGCGCGAACGGTTTTGCTGATCGAAGCCCGATTGGTGGATGTACCCGATACCGATCACGCCACCATCGAATGCCGTTGTGGTAAGGGATTTTACGTCCGCGCCTTGGCCCGCGATCTCGCAACTGCCTTGGGGGCCGAGGGTCATGTGAGCGCGTTGCGGCGAACTTCGGTCGGCCCATTCCACGAGAGCGCAGCAATAACACTGGAAAAGCTGCAGCAAGTATGCAATAGCGACGCCGCGTCCGACAGCCTTTTGCCAGTTGAGACCGCGCTGGACGACATCCCGGCGCTGGCCGTAACAGCGGAAGAGGCTTTCAGGTTGCGGCAAGGCCGCGGGATTGTTCTTCTCCCCCACCAGGTTGAAGAGCTGCGCTCTAAGCGCAGGCCCCGTGTTGTATCCGGCGAAGACATGAGCCGAGCAGCACTGGCAACCCTTCAGGGCCAAGCCGTCGCTATAGGAGACGCACGCGCGGGACGGTTTGAACCGGTCCGTGTGTTTCAACTCAGTGCGAGCGATTGAACCCGCCGCCAACCCAAAGGGAACCACGATGTCGGTAGCACCAGAGCGTAAGCTCGAAATCATGAAAGAACATGGCCTCGCCCCAAACGATACGGGCAGCCCAGAAGTACAGATCGCGATCCTGACAGAGCGTATCGTGAACCTGACTGAGCATTTCAAAATGCACAAGAAGGACAATCACTCCCGTCGCGGCCTGTTGGCCATGGTGTCGTTGCGTCGCCGTTTGCTGGACTATGTAAAGTCCCGCGATGTGGCACGTTATCAAGCCATTTTGACCAAGCACGGTCTGCGTCGCTAAGGCGTCGTGACAAAACCAATCAGGGCGGTGCGAGATGCGCCGCCCTTTTGCTATTTGCTCCACACCGAGATTCGGTAAGCGGGGTAAGATGAAAGATGGTTCTCGCATAGGGTGAGGGCTTTCTCCGGCAAGGACGCCGGACCCCTTGGTTCAGGAAGGCCTGTTCCAAGTTTTGTAGGCGGCAGCATGGGGAAGGCCCCATGATCTGCCAGAAGGAATGATGATGTTTGACATAAAGACTGTTTCGCTCGAATGGGGCGGACGTACGCTGACACTGGAAACTGGCCGCATGGCGCGCCAAGCCGATGGGGCCGTTCTGGCTACCTATGGCGACACCCAAGTTCTCGCGACCGCTGTTGGTGCGCGTTCGGCCAAGCCGGGGATCGATTTCTTCCCGCTGACCGTAAATTATCAAGAAAAATTCTATGCTGCTGGTCGCATCCCAGGTGGCTATTTTAAGCGCGAAGGTCGTCCAACCGAAAAGGAAACTCTGGTTTCCCGCTTGATCGACCGGCCAATCCGTCCCTTGTTCGCCAAAGGCTTCAAGAACGAAACCCAAGTCGTAATCACCACTTTGTCGCACGATCAGGAAAATGATCCCGATATCGTTGCTCTGGTTGCTTCGTCGGCTGCTTTGGTTCTGTCTGGTTTGCCATTCATGGGCCCAATCTCGGCCGCACGCGTTGGCTATATCAATGGCGAATATGTGCTGAACCCAACCGTCGATCAGCTGAAAGAAAGCGACATGGATTTGGTGGTCGCAGGGACCGCTGACGCCGTGATGATGGTTGAATCCGAAATCTACGAATTGTCCGAAGATGTGGTGTTGGGCGGGGTTTCCTTCGCACACAAGCAAATGCAGCCTGTGATCGACTTGATCATCTCGCTGGCCGAGCAAGCCGCTAAAGATCCGTGGGACTTCCAAGCTGAAGATCACAGCGCCGAAAACAAGGCCGTCAAGGACATGATCGGTGCCGAGATCGACGCTGCTTACCGCATCGCCGACAAGGGTGCACGTCAAGACGCCGTTGGTGCCGCGAAAAAGCGTGCCGAAGCAGCTTTGGTGGCATCGGAAACCAACCCAGACGGTATGGACGGCTCGCTGTTCAAGACGGTCTGTAAAGAAGTCGAAAGCGACATCGTGCGCAGCGCCATCGTGAAGGAAGGCCGTCGTATTGATGGTCGTCCAGTCGACAAGGTTCGTGCGATTGTTTCTGAAGCAGGCGTTCTGCCACGTGCGCACGGCTCAGCCTTGTTCACCCGCGGTGAAACCCAAGCTCTCGTAGTTGCCACGTTGGGCACGGCCGATGACGAGCAATTCATCGACAGCTTAGAAGGCACCTATAAAGAGCGCTTCATGCTGCATTATAACTTCCCTCCATACTCAGTCGGCGAAGTTGGCCGCATGGGTGGCGCTGGTCGTCGCGAAATCGGTCACGGCAAGCTGGCTTGGCGTGCGATGCAAGCGGTTCTGCCAACCCCAGAACAATTCCCATACACCATCCGTTTGGTGTCGGAGATCACCGAATCCAACGGCTCGTCCTCGATGGCGTCGGTTTGCGGTGCCTCTTTGGCTCTGATGGACGCAGGCGCGCCAATCAGCTCGCCAGTTGCTGGTGTGGCGATGGGCCTCGTGCTGCAAGATGACGGCAGCTTCGAAGTTCTGACCGACATTCTCGGTGATGAAGATCATCTGGGCGACATGGACTTTAAGGTCGCTGGTACCGAAAACGGCATCACGTCGCTTCAAATGGACATCAAGGTTGCAGGCATCACCGAGGAGATCATGAAGGTCGCCCTCACACGTGCCCATGCTGGCCGCATGCACATCTTGGGCGAAATGGCGAAGTCTTTGACCGGCGCCCGTGGCGAGCTTAATGCCTTCGCACCAAAGATCGTGTCCTTCATGATCCCAACCGACAAGATCCGTGAAGTGATCGGCACCGGTGGTAAGGTCATCCGCGAAATCGTGGAAAAGACTGGCGCGAAAATCTCGATCGAAGATGATGGCAGCGTGAAAGTTGCCGCAGCTGATCAGGACAAAATCGATGCCGCTGTGAAGTGGGTGAAGAGCATCACAGACGAAGCTGAAGTCGGCAAAGTCTATGAAGGCAAAGTCGTCAAAGTCATGGAATTTGGTGCCTTTGTGAACTTCTTCGGTGCCAAGGACGGCTTGGTCCACATCTCGCAACTCGCAAACCGTAAAGTCGCGACCGTCGGCGAAATCGTCAAAGAAGGCGACACCGTGAAGGTGAAGTTGATGGGCTTTGACGATCGCGGCAAGACCCGTTTGTCAATGAAAGTCGTCGACCAAGCCACTGGCGAAGACATCGAAGAAAAGTTGAAAGCAGAGCGCGCTGAGCGTGGTGAGCCTGAAGAGGTCGAACAACCCCGTGAGCGCAGCGAACGCCCCCGTCGCCGTCGCGACTAAGGCTTTCTCTCTTTCCTAAGTTACCAACGGCGATTCCTTAGGGGGTCGCCGTTTTGGTTTGTGGGCGCTCAGAGTTGTTTGTCTGGAAGGCTTTGGTGCAGGCCCTGCCTACGCCAAAGGCCTCAGCTAATTTTTGGTGGGCGATTTGACGGGTCAAGTCCGCGTCGCGCCGCTACGCGGCAGATTTCTGAAAGAAATCTGGACTTGACGCGACAAATAGCCCGGGCACGCTATCAAAAGCGGTTGGGTGACCAGAATGGGCACCAAAGCGCTTTTAGGTGTGCTTACCCTATCCAAGCCTGCGCAACCCCGCGCCTTGCCCCACAAGGCCCCGCGCGCTAAAGCCAGCCGATGACAGACGCACTTGAAAAAACCATTCCTAAAGTTGGCATTGTATCGCTCGGCTGCCCGAAGGCGCTGGTGGATAGCGAGCGGATTATCACGCGGTTGCGGGCGGAGGGCTATCAGATTGCCCCAGACTATAGCGGGGCAGACCTCGTCCTCGTCAACACGTGCGGCTTCCTCGATAGTGCGCGCGAAGAAAGCTTGGACGCGATTGGGGAGGCCATTGCTGAAAACGGCAAGGTCATCGTCACGGGCTGCTTGGGAGCAGAGCCGGATGTGATCCGCGAGCGCCATCCCAAAGTCTTGGCGATTACCGGGCCCCAGCAATATGAGAGCGTGATGTCTGCGGTTCATGAAGCTCTACCGCCCAGCCATGACCCATTCCTGGATCTGGTGCCCGAAGGCGGCGTGAAACTGACCCCACGCCATTATGCCTATTTGAAAATTTCAGAGGGTTGCAACAACCGCTGTTCCTTCTGCATCATCCCGAAGCTGCGCGGCGATCTCGTCTCGCGTCCTGCCGCCCATGTCATGGCAGAGGCGGAAAAGCTGGTCGGTGCTGGGGTGAAAGAGCTTTTGGTGATCAGCCAAGACACGTCCGCCTATGGCCTCGATATTGGCTATGCCACCAGCACGTGGAAGGACCGCGAGTATCGCGCGAAATTCTATGATTTGTGCAAGGATCTGGGCAGTTTAGGGGCTTGGGTGCGCCTGCACTATGTCTACCCTTACCCCCATGTCGATGAGGCCATCCATCTGATGGCGGAGGGCAAAATCCTGCCCTATCTCGACATTCCGTTTCAGCATGCGAGCCCGCGTGTCTTGAAAGCCATGCGCCGCCCGGCCAATCAGGACAAGCAAGCTGCGCGCATTGCTAAGTGGCGGTCAGAATGCCCTGATCTTGCCATCCGCTCGACCTTTATCGTTGGCTTTCCGGGCGAGACAGAGGAAGACTTCACCCAATTGCTGGACTTCATGCGTGAAGGCCAAATCGACCGCGTCGGCTGCTTTAAGTATGAGAATGTTGTCCATGCGCCTTCCCGTGACCTCGAAGACCATGTGCCCGAGGAAGTGAAGGAAGAGCGTTGGCACCGCTTTATGGAAGTCGCGCGCGAGGTGTCTGAACAGCGTCTGGCCACGAAAATTGGGAAAGAAGTCGATGTCATCATTGATGAGGTCGACGATGAAGGCCCGATTGGCCGCACAGTATGGGATGCGCCTGAAGTGGATGGCGCCATCGAGCTGCACGGCTTTAAGAAGGCCAAGCCAGGCGATATCGTACGGGCACGGATTGTCGATGCTGGCGATTATGATCTAGTCGGTGAAGCGATCTAGTTTTTGGTTGCCAGCCACCAGCCGCCAAAGCTGAGGCTGAGAAGCACAGTCAACGTCACAGCCTGTTCGTTTAGGCCATAGATGGCTGCGCTGGCCAAGACCGCTGCCTCAATCTCGCGCAGACCAGTGGGGGCCAAAAGCGCGAACAGGCTCAAAACGATCACACCGAGCATGATCCCGGCCACGTCGCGCCACACTTGCTTGCGCGCGATGTCGGCTTCAACCTTCTTCATGACGCCCGCTACAAAGGCATCATTAGAGGTGGAGTCTTCAAAAGCTTGGGCTTCGAAGAACAAGGATTTGAGAGCAAGATCGTCTTGGTTCATGGCTGTTTGCTTTCTGGTAGATCGATTTTGGCCCCAAGGGGCGCGGGGCGCAAGTCCCGCATGACTTCGAGCGCGCGGTCTCGCCCGCGCTGGGCATGGCTTTTCACGGTTCCAAGCGGCATCGACAAAGCTTGCGCGGCTTCGGCGTGGGATAGCCCGGCCCCAAAACAGAGGGCCACGACAAGCCGCTGATCGGGGGAAAGGGCGAGGAGCACTTTATCGAGATCAAGTTTGGCGGCTAGACCCGTTTCTTGGGAGGCGACTTGGTCTTGATCGGCCAGCCAGTCCGTATCGCGCTTTTGCCCGCGAACATGGCTGCGACGTTGGTCATGGGCGGCGTTCACCGCGATGGAAAATAGCCAACCGCGAAAACTACCCCCGGCTTGGTCGGCCCCGCGCCAGCGCGACAGATTCTTCCAAGCCTTTAAAAAAATTTCCTGTGCCAGATCATCTGCCAAGCTGGGCTCAGAGACCATCCGGCACAGGAAGCCACGAACGGCGGCTTGATGACGGCGCACCAGCTGATCAAACGCGTTGGAGGAGCCCGTGCGGGCGCGCTTGACCAAGGCTTCATCAACATCGCTGATTAGCGTTTGACTGGTGTGCACTTTCATGACCTCGGTTCGCGTCTCACCCAGTCCTATTGGGGCTCAGACGGGGGAGCGGGGCGACGCAAGCGCCAGCTTAAAAGCTGACCCGTACCCGTAAAGGCTAGAACAACGCCAATCATGATCATGAAGCTACCAAAGCCTGCATCAAAATTGAGTTTGCTAATTCCGCCAGCGGCACAAAAGCCCAAGCCCATCATCAGGCTGATAAGGCCCCCGCGCAAGTCCATTTCAGGCGAATTGGGCGTTTTCACCATCAGCTTCAATGTCGTTTCATCGAGTTTTTGACCAGAGGCGATCACTTGGCGCAGGGTCTCTTGCTGGCTTTCGCGGGCCTTGGCGTTCCAATAGAAGCCCGCAAAAACCCCAGCTGTAATACAAAAAGAGATCATGAACGGGACGAGTTCACCAGCATTTTGCATTTTCTTTTCCTTTTCTCATGTGCGGCGACGGCAAAAACGAATGACGCCGCCGCTTCTGAATTTGGATGCAGCCAAGCTGCATTCTTTGGGATTAGTGAGCAAGAGTAAGTTGGGTAGGTGCTTTTGTGGTGGCGATTACCAGCACATCATAGGTTTCCAGCTTGTCGCGCACACTCAGGGGCAGGGACAGCCACAAAGTGCGATTAGCTGTAAGTGCTTTGATCTGGAAAGCTTGACCTTCTGTGGTTGGCTGGGCTGCAAGCCGGCTCAAGATAGAGCATGTCTTGGCGCTAAAGGCTTGCTGGCCCTCCGGCTGGCACAGCGTCTGACGGCTGACGGGATGGGTCAAATCTTTAGCCTAGGCCATTTGCGCTGGCTTGAGTGGGGCTATCGTCTTTTGGGGATTGGCTTTTTGCTGTGGAACGGCTGCAAACACAGGGCTTGCAAGCCCCAAGCTTAAGCAAATTTGGCCGGCGGCGAGCATTAGGGGGAGGGTTTTCATCTTGGTATCCTTATTGTTGGTTGGATACAGATAAGACGCCACGGCCTTGGGTTTTGGATGCGGCAGATTTCCGCATCGCGTGATATTTTTCGTGTTGGCAAAACTAGGCTATAGGATTTGCCATGGCTGATGACGTTTCCCCCCTCGCGACTGCGCAATCTATTACTTCAGACGGGCTGTTGCTGGATTGCTGGTATTTTGCCGCAACCTCGGCAGAGCTGAAGGCAGGTAAACAATTCCGTCGCATGATTGTGGGGGAGCCGATCTTGCTTGGCCGCACCGCCAAGGGTGAGGTGTTGGCCATACGCGACGTGTGCCCGCATCGGGCGGTTCCTTTGTCGGCGGGGCGTCAAGTTGAAACCAACGGGCAAGCCACAATTGAATGCCCCTATCACGGCTGGCGCTTTGGCGGCGATGGGGTGTGCAAGTTGATGCCGTCCTTGGTCGAGGGCCAGCCCTACGACCCAGCGAAGGTGAAGGTTCGACGTTTCCCCCATGCTGAGCGCAATGGTCTCGTCTTTATCTATATCTCATCCGACCCCCGATTTGACGGCACACCCGATCTTCCGCCGCCAGACTTTGGCATCAAGGCTGCTAAGCCCAAATTTGTCGTAAGTCGGGTGTTTGAAGCCCATATGGACAATGCGGTCGTGGGTCTGATGGATCCGGCCCATGTGCCCTTTGTGCATAATCAATGGTGGTGGCGTCCGCCGTCGGTGGGGCTAAAGCTCAAAGAAAAGCAATTTGAGCCTCGACTTTACGGCTGGGCCATTGCCCGCCATGCGCCGTCCTCTAACTCGCTGGCCTATCGCCTCCTGTTCGGCGAAGGGGTGACGACCGAGATTGTGTTTATGGTCCCGGGCTTCCGCTGGGAGGTGGTGGAAAATGATAGGAGCCAGTTCTTTACGCTGACATGCCTGACACCGATCGACGGCAATTCGACGCTCATAACCCAGGTCAGTTATTGGACGGCCGCGCCTTTGCTGGACCTGATAAAGCCGATCCTAATCCCCGCAGCCCGAGAATTCTTGGACCAAGATGGCCGCATGGTGGACCTTCAGAATAAAGGACTGCCTTTTACAAAAGGCATGCTTTGGATTGACGATATCGACGTGCAAGCTAAGTGGTATAACAAACTCAAGCGGGAATGGGCGCAAAGTCGGGCCGAGGGGCGGCCTTTCTCTAATCCCATACGCCCTCAAAGCTTGAAGTGGCGTAGTTGATTCCAAGCCCGGGCAAGGAATGGGCTTGCGTCAGCGCTATAGGTCAGCCATCGTGCTAACTAACCATAAGCAGGGGCTCAGGGGAGATTAAGCTTCATGCGAATAGCAATTTTGAAGGAAACGCGCGACGGGGAAACCCGGGTGGCGGCCTCGCCAGAAACGATCAAAAAACTCACTGCGGCGGGTCATCAAATCGTTATCGAAAGCGGTGCCGGTGATCACGCATCCTCGCCAGACCGTCTGTTTGTTGAAGCGGGCGCTGAAATCGCGGCAGATGCCAAGGCGACGCTGAAGGGCGCTGACCTTGTATTGAAGGTGCGTCGCCCGAGTGCAGCTGAGTTGAAGTTGGTCCCAAAGGGCGCTGGGGTTTTGGCATTCTGGAGCCCGCATAGCGATAAGGCGCTGATTGAAGCCGCCGCCAAGGCTGGTGTGGTCGCTTTGTCGATGGAATTTACCCCCCGCATCACCCGCGCCCAAGCGATGGATGCTTTGTCGTCTCAGGCGAACTTGGCAGGTTATCGCGCCGTGATCGAGGGTGCGGCGCTTTATGGCCGTGGCTTTCCGATGATGATGACGGCGGCTGGAACCGTCGCTGCAGCTAAATGCTTCGTGATGGGTGCCGGTGTGGCAGGCCTTCAGGCGATTGCCACTGCGCGTCGCCTAGGCGCTATCGTGACCTCAACCGATGTGCGACCTGCGGCCAAAGAACAAGTCGCTTCGCTTGGCGCCAAGTTTATCGCGGTCGAGGATGAGGAATTCAAAGCGGCAGAAACCGCGGCTGGCTATGCAAAGCCCATGAGTGCGGAATATCAGGCCAAACAAGCAATCCTTGTCGGTGAACATATTGCCAAACAAGATGTGGTCATCACCACGGCTTTGATCCCCGGCCGTCCAGCACCCGTTTTGGTGACGCCAGAAATGGTTGCCGCCATGAAGCCCGGCAGCGTGATCATCGATTTGGCGGTGGAGCAAGGCGGTAATTGCCCGTTGTCGAAAGCAGACGAATTGGTGGTTACGGAAAATGGCGTCACCATTGCCGGCTTTGCCAATCTGCCCGGTCGCTTGGCCGCGGATTCAAGCGCGCTTTACGCGAAGAATTTGCTGAACCTTCTGCCTTTGTTGACCGACGCGGAAACCAAGGCCTTCGCCCCCCATTTTGACGACGATATCATTCAGGGCATGCTGCTCACCCGCGATGGCGCGGTCGTGCACCCCTCCCTGACAGCAGCATGAGGATTGAACATGGAAGCCGTTGATCCCACCGTTTTCCGCCTCGCCATTTTCGTGTTGGCGATTTTTGTAGGCTATTATGTGGTGTGGAGCGTGACTCCCGCGCTGCACACGCCTTTGATGGCGGTTACCAACGCCATTTCCTCGGTTGTCGTTGTCGGTGCTTTGATCGCAGCCGCAGCCACCTTGCCAGATGGCGGGGCTGATGGCGCAACTTGGGTGTCACGTGGCATGGGCGCGCTCGCCGTGGCACTGGCCGCCGTCAACATTTTCGGTGGGTTCCTTGTGACCCAGCGGATGTTGGCGATGTATAAGAAGAAGGAGCGTACAGCTCCTGGAAAGGGCGGCCACTAAGATGACCCCATCGATTGCAGCCCTTCTTTATCTTGTCTCAGGCGTTTTGTTCATTCTGGCCCTGCGCGGTCTGTCCAGCCCTGAAACCAGCCGCCAAGGCAATACTTATGGCATGGTCGGCATGGCGATTTCGGTCGTCACAACGCTTTTGGCGGTCAAGCTTGACGTTACAACCATTGGCCTGATCCTCGCAGCAACCGCCATTGGCGGTGGTGTCGGCGCGGTGCTTGCCCGCAAGATTGCTATGACCAGCATGCCCCAATTGGTAGCGGCATTTCACTCGCTCGTCGGTCTGGCCGCAGTTTTGATCGCAGGCGCGGCTATGTATAGCCCGGAGGCTTTCCATATTGCGGCTGACGGTGGCGGTATCAAAACCGCCTCTCTGATCGAAATGGGCCTGGGCATTGCGATTGGTTCGATCACCTTTACGGGCTCGTTGATCGCGTTTGCGAAACTCAACGGCAATATGAGTGGCGCACCTATCATTCTGCCAGCCCGCCACCTTTTGAATATCCTCATTCTGGTCGGCATTATCGCGCTGATCGGGGTATTGATCGCAACCCAAGGCGCAGCACTGTGGGCCTTCTGGGCACTGGTTGCTCTGTCCTTCCTATTGGGCGTGACCTTGATCATCCCAATCGGCGGCGCGGATATGCCGGTCGTGGTCTCCATGCTCAACTCCTACTCTGGTTGGGCTGCAGCAGCTTTGGGCTTCACGCTGGAGAATAATGCACTGATCATCACCGGTGCTTTGGTTGGCTCGTCTGGCGCGATTCTGTCCTACATCATGTGTAAGGGCATGAACCGTAGCTTCATCTCGGTGATCTTAGGCGGATTTGGTGCGGCCGATGGGGCTGCTGTCGCGGGTGGCAAGGTCGAGACGCGTCCCATTAAGCAGGGTAGCGCTGAAGATGCGGCCTTCATCATGAAAAATGCAGAGCGTGTCATCATCGTGCCAGGCTATGGCATGGCGGTCGCGCAGGCCCAGCACGCCTTGAAAGAAATGGCTGATAAACTCAAGGCTGAAGGGGTGGAGGTTAAATATGCCATCCATCCAGTCGCAGGCCGTATGCCGGGCCATATGAACGTTCTGTTGGCAGAAGCCCAAGTGCCGTATGATGAAGTGTTTGAGTTGGAAGATATCAACTCAGAATTTGGTCAAGCAGACGTAGCCTATGTGATTGGCGCAAACGATGTGACCAATCCTTCGGCCAAAACCGACCCGCAAAGTCCGATCTTTGGGATGCCGATCTTGGACGTGGAGAAGGCGAAGACGGTTTTGTTCATTAAGCGCGGTATGGGTTCTGGCTATGCGGGCGTTGAGAACGAACTCTTCTTCCGCGACAACACGATGATGTTGTTTGCAGATGCCAAGAAAATGACCGAGGCGATCGTGAAGTCATTGTGATCAGCGAAATCTTAAGCTGATTACTTTACTAATAGGGTTTTCCTGATCCGTTTGAGCGTATCTGAGAACCCTATGACGCGACACAATATCCCAGATTACCTCGCCAAGCCAAAGGTGTTGGGCGTATGTCTGACTTTGGCTTGGCTAAGTAGCTGGGTTGTTAGCTTACTACTGGGGCCAACAACCGACATTACTTGGCGCTATTTCATCGCGGGCGAGGTTCTTGAAGGGAAGACGCTTTACCGCGACATCATCGACCTCAACCCACCGCTCTGGTTTTGGGCGGCTGTTCCCAGCGTTTGGATTGGCAAAGTCCTTGGTGTCGGAGCCCATGTAGCCGCCATGACACTGGCGCATCTAAGTGCCTTGCTTGCCTTGTGGATGTTTGCAAAGGGCGCTGATGGCCTGCTCTCCAAGTCTGAACGGGGTACTGCCTTACTCGGGTTTTTAGTCGCCATTCTGTGGGTGGCTGCAGCCGACGTTGGTCAGCGCGAACAATCGGCCTTAGTGGCCAGTCTATTATGGTTGATATTGGCGCTTCGTCGGGATGCGCAGCTACCAGTCTCGCTTCCCCTAGCTGTCGGCATAGGCGTCTTTAGCGCCTATGGCTTTGCGCTAAAGCATTATTTTGTCCTTATTCCGATTGTAGTCGAAGCCGCGCTAGCGCTTCGCCTTGGCAAGAAATGGCGGCCGCTGCGACCTGAGAACTTGGTCCTGGCGGGTTCAGCGCTGGGCTATGCATTGGTCGTTATCCGTTTTGCACCGGAGTTCTTGTCACGGATCGTCCCCATAGCGGCGGTTTCTTATGATGCGTTTAACGCTTGGATGGGGAAGCCGACTTGGTATGCGGTCCTGATGATCATCGGGCCAGCCCAAGTTCTTTTGGTTCCTTTACTACTTGCGCTTCGATTTAGGGATAAGAGGCCGATCATTTTGGGTCTATTGGGACTTACCCTCCTTTTCCTTGCGATCATTGTCGGTCAGATGAAGGGCTTCTTTTATCATTACATCGCGCTCAAGGGTGTTTGCGTGATGATCCTGATGCTTTGGCTTGGGCGGGATGAACCGATGTCTAAGCTGGACGGCTTTTTGGTCCGACTTGGGCTCTTAGGCTTCTTTGTCTCGATGATATTCAGTCCCTTGCAGACGGTCATCAAAACCGGCGCGACACCGGTTTCAGCGAATTTGCGCCATCTGATCCAATCAGAGCCGACCTCAAGCCGCATGATGATTTTATCAACAGTTCCGCAGAACAGCTTTTATGTTTTGGTGCGGGAAGGGCGCAGCTTTGGTGCCCGCCATTATTCGATGTGGATGGTGCCAGGTCTCATGGTTCGGGCACAGGATCCCAAGACCGCAGATGCAGCCGAGGAACAACTGGCCCGCGTCCGTCGTGAGTATTTAGAAGACATTCAATGCTTCGCGCCCAATGTTCTGATTTCTCAAAGTGAACAATTTGAAGGCCGAAAGCCAATCAAGACCGAAGGTATGGCATTTCTACGCGAGGACCCAGCGACTAATCGTTGGATGGCGGATCATTATCGCTTGGAATCTCGCTTAGAGGACTTTCAGGTCTGGCGCTTGGCGAAGCCGCTGGATCCGCAAGGGACCAACTGCCAATCAAACAGGGGGTAAGCCCAGCGCCTTGCGAATAGCTGCGGCGATCTGGGCCGCGGCCCCAAAAGCCGTTTCAGATTGCGCGCCTTGTACCCCGGTGCCGCCTGAGACGATCAAGTCTGCATTCATTCGGCTCGGCCCTGTCCAGCGTTCATAAGCGGGGCGAACGGACGACAGATATTGGGCAGCAACCGTTTCAGGGGTCCGCCCTCGTTCGTGAATGTCGCGCAACAGACGACGCAGCAGCCGGATGTCTGAGGGCGTATCCACAAAGACTTTCAGATCGCACAAATTATAAATGGCGCTGTCGCATAGGGTATGCGTGCCTTCGAGGATCACCACATCACAGGGTGGTAGGCGGTGCGTCGCTTCCCGCCGCCCATGGATGGTGAAGTCATAGATTGGCACGTCGACAGCTTCACCCGCTTTGATCGCCTTTAGGTGCTGTTCCAGCAGCACATGGTCGCGCGCTTCGGGTGTATCAAAATCATAAGTCGCAGGGTCAAACCCCGGCAGAGAGCGGCTGTCCTTATAATAGTCGTCTTGTGAGACAATGCGCGCCGTGAGAGGCCGCAATAGCCCGACCAATTGCGCAGCCGTTGTCGTTTTGCCTGAGCCCGAACCGCCGCTAATGGCCACCAGATAGGGGGAAGATGTCACACCCCTTATCCGAGGCGAACGGCAGTGCCGCTGGCCGCTACCATCATCATCGTCCCTTGATGGACGCCACCTTCGAAATCGATGGATACGCCAATGACGGCATCTGCACCCAAGGATTTTGCTTCAATCATCAGCTCATCAATCGCGACTTGGCGCGCTTCGCGTAGGGTCTTCTCGTAAGCACCGCTGCGACCCCCGATCACGTCGCGAATACCAGCAAACAAATCGCGGAATACGTTGGCCCCAATCACGGCTTCACCGGCAACGACGCCCAGATAATGGGTGACTTTTCGGCCTTCTACAAAATCAGTCGTGGTTACGATCATCTGACTCTCCTTCGATTGTCTCTTTCGTCTAAACCGCTTCGGCGAATCTAGTTGCTTTCAGGGTCTTTCAGAACCGCAGCAGGCATAGTGCCGACAAATGTCTGCACATTACAGCCATAACCGGGCTTCAGGCGCGCTTCGGCTTGGTTGAGGCCGGAAAAGTTCACGATCACCCGCTCATCCATATAAACAATTTGTGCGCCATCTATCTGAGGACCAATTTCGCTGCGGCAGGCCTTCTCATCACGGTTTTGGACATAAAGGCAGCTACACATTTGTCGGGCGATAAAGCCGGCACCAATCTCGCCATACTTGCGGGCTTGATAGCCAACCGCCAGCACGACGACGAATATGGCAACAAGGACGATGCCAACGATCGTGGAAAAAGAAGGCAGTTTGCGCACAGGCCATAGAACCTTATAAAGAGAGTTGTTAGAGACCAGCCTAATCCGGTCTGTCCAATTCATCTAGAGGCTTATGATGCGCCGCGCCATGCGTCCCAGCAGAAACTTTCCAACCCTTTCCCGTCCAGTCTGGCTTGGCCTTGCCTTTTGCGCGACTGTCGCTGCTGGCCTAGGCACTTATGTCGTTGCCCAAGACGGCCAAAAGGCGCAAATGGCCGCCTATGCCAAGGGTCCTTTGGTGCCTTCGCCGCCCCAGCCAAAGGGCGTGCCGTTTCCAACTGAGGCTTGGCCGAGGGGGCAAGCGCCTGAAGCGGCAGCGCGGGTGATCAAGACCCAGTTTGATCAAGCGTTCAACAACTCGGACTCCCCCATGGGTCAGACGCGTGCTGTTATCATCGTTCAAGGCGGACGGGTGGTTGCCGAACGTTATTCAACCGGTTTTGATGAGAAGTCGAAGCTGGTTTCTTGGTCCATGGCCAAAAGCGTGACCGCTAGCCTTGTCGGCATCGCCATGTTGGACGGCAAGCTCAAACTGGATCAACCCTTGAACGATCCCTTGTGGGATGATGGCGATCCCCGCCGCGACATCACCATCCGTCAGGCCCTGCATATGAGTGACGGGCTGCGCTGGCGGGAAGATGGCTATGCGGATCCCGTTTCTAACGATGCGGCGAAAATGTTGTTTGGCCCAGGTCGAGAGAACATTGTGGCTTATGTCACCGATCGTCCGACAGAGTTTAAGCCCGGCGAGAAGTGGCGCTATTCCTCTGGCACTACCAATTTGATTTCTGCGGCGGTCGCCCGTGCGGTGTCACCGCGTAACTTGAAAGATCCAACCGGGGCTGAGGGCTATCGTAATTTCATGTATGATCGGCTGTTCCGACCTATTGGTATGAATAATGTGGCCGCTGAGTTTGATCTGGCGGGAAATTTCTATGCGTCCTCCTTGATGCATGCGACTGCGCAAGACTGGGCTCGCTATGGCTTGCTCCATCTGCGGGACGGGGTTTGGGACGGCAAACGCATTTTGCCAGAGGGCTATGTCGATTTCTTGCGGACGCCAACCACCGCAGAGGGCGCCACATCCTATGGGGCGCATTGGTGGCTGAGCCTGCCCAATAAGCAGGGCACCTTGAAGAATGGCCCCTATGATTCGTTTGAGGCACATGGTTTCCAAGGTCAGTGGATTGGGGTGATTCCTTCCAAAGATTTGGTGATTGTCCGCTTGGGCCTGATGACCGACGAATCAGGCTGGGATACGTTGGATGCGTGGCTGCAACCAATTGTGGATGCCTTTCCCGCTGTCACCCAGCCCTAAGGGCCGCTGACACCCCAATAAAGCGACTAGAATCGCGGAAATCCTCTTCATCTTCATGAAGAATCCCTAGCGGCTGTCTGGCTGCGTTAATCTCTCCTTAACTGAAAAATACATTTTGCGTGAAAAACCCCATTGACCGCTGCAGCAAGCCACATCCACTATATATGGTGTCTTGCTCAGGGGGCGGGCGCAAATTCTAGGCAGAACGCCGAATCATCCCACTCTGCGCAAACATGTGAGTCGCGCGAACGAACTTGTGTGCACCGCCACATTAGGGGCTGTTCAAAGGCTGGGGAATCGGGTGTTCTGATCGGCTGACGGGCCGCGTAACGATTTGGGAGCAGGAAGTATGAACGGGAATGATGCAGCCACCGCTAATGCCATTGAAGCTGTCGCCAGCGCAGCACCGGCAATTGCGCGCCGTGCAGTCCATCGTGGCAAGCCTAAAGCCGTTCAGCTTCGGATCGTAGAGAGCGTTAAAGTCGACCGGTCGCGCGATGCGCTATTGACCGATTTCGGCAAAACCACCTTGGAAGACCGCTATTTGCTGCAAGGCGAAAGCTACCAAGACATGTTCGCCCGCGTTGCCACCGCCTATGCTGACGATATCGCGCACGCCCAGCGCCTCTATGATTATATCTCCAAATTGTGGTTCATGCCCGCAACGCCAGTCCTGTCCAACGGCGGGGCAGAACGCGGCTTGCCCATCTCGTGCTTCTTGAATTCGGTGGACGACAGCCTGGATGGCATTGTGCAGTCTTGGAACGAAAATGTCTGGCTGGCCTCCAACGGCGGTGGCATTGGCACCTATTGGGGCGGCGTGCGCTCCATCGGTGAAAAGATCGGGGCCAATGGCCACACCAGCGGCATCATCCCCTTCATTCGCGTGATGGATTCCTTGACGCTGGCGATCTCTCAAGGTTCGCTGCGTCGTGGCTCGGCGGCTGTTTATCTCGACGTGCACCATCCTGAGATCGAAGAGTTCCTTGAAATCCGCAAGCCTTCGGGTGATTTCAACCGCAAGAGCTTGAACCTGCACCATGGCATCAATATCACCGATGCCTTTATGGAAGCTGTTCGCACCGATGGTGACTTCGACCTGATCAGCCCCAAGACCAATGATGTGGTGCGCACGGTTAAGGCGCGCAAAATCTGGCAGAAAATCTTGGATCTACGCTTGCAAACGGGCGAGCCCTATTTGCTGTTTGTCGACACCGTCAACAAAGCCATGCCAGCCCACCAACGCAAGCTGGGCTTTAAGGTTCGTCAATCAAACCTCTGCAGCGAAATCATGCTGCATACCGGTAAGGATCATTTGGGCAAGGACCGCACCGCTGTGTGCTGTCTCTCCTCGCTCAATGCTGAGACCTATATGGAGTGGAAGGACGATCCAAACTTCATCGAGGATATCTTCCGCTTCCTCGACAATGTGTTGGAAGACTTCATCCAGCGCGCGCCTGATGAGATGGAACGTGCAACCTATTCGGCCTTCCGCGAGCGGTCGGTTGGTTTGGGCATCATGGGCCTACATTCCTTCTTGCAAGCTCAAGGTGTTCCGTTTGAAAGCGCCATGGCAAAAAGCTGGAATATGCGGATCTTCAAGCAGGTCCGCCAAGCAGCAGACGCGGCTTCGGTGAAACTGGCGCAAGAGCGTGGACCTTGCCCAGACGCAGCCGAACAAGGCGTCATGGCCCGCTTTACCCATAAGCTGGCGATTGCCCCGACCGCTTCGATCTCGATTATTTGTGGCGGCACCAGCGCTGGCATTGAGCCAATCCCAGCTAACATCTATACCCACAAGACCCTTTCGGGCTCTTTCTCGGTCAAGAATCCGTATCTAGAAAAACTCTTAGACACCAAGGGTCTTAATAGCGATGCGACTTGGACCTCAATCCTTGAGAATGAAGGGTCGGTCCAGCATCTTGAGTGTCTGACAGAGCTGGAGAAGTCGGTCTACAAGACCGCCTTTGAATTGGATCAGCGCTGGGTGATCGAACTGGCAGCAGATCGCACGCCCTATATCTGCCAAGGCCAAAGCCTCAACGTCTTTATTCCAGGCGATGTTGATAAATGGGACTTGCACATGCTGCATTGGTCGGCTTGGGAAAAGGGCATCAAGAGCCTGTATTACTGCCGCTCTAAGTCCATCCAACGCGCCCAGATTGCAGGCTCGGCCAATAAGGGTGAGGACGTTGTCGATATGGAAAGCAGCGCGCCTACCAATTATGACGAGTGCTTGGCCTGCCAATAAGCGGGCCATCGCTACTGATACTTACAGCGGGTCTGCTTTTATTGAGTGGGCCCGTTTGCTTGTCCGGCAATCGCGATCCTATTGATCCGCGCAAAGCGCAAGAATGAGCCCATGGGGAATTCTGTCCAGCTGCGATTGGCAGCTTCAAGCCCCAAAGCGTCGGCCACATCAAACACATAGTCCTGACAGGCATAGGTTCTACCCCTATCCGGTCCAATCAAGCTGGGCCGCAAGCGATAGCGATTCTCGGTACGCCAGCGGCGATCTACCGCAAGGGCGGCCTGATAGCGTGCTTCATCGACACGAACATGCACCTGTAAATGTCGCCACCAGCCATCATCGACCTTCATCAGGCCCGGCACATAGCCTTGGCCAGTGACGGTGCCCCACGGCAGGATAAGCGCTGCGGCCATCGCCTTGATCGCTTGGATCTGGTCATTGGCATAATAGCCACTCTCTCGACTGCCGAGCTTTGCTAAGGGTGGCGTCTCGGGCCACTCCAGCCACAGGTGACCGATGAAGTCGCCCTTGGAAGGCGTGGGCTTGGTGGCAATAATGGTGATGACGCGACCGGGCGTGGATTTATCCGTGCGGAGATCAAGCGTGGCTGCTCGGGGCACAGGCTCGATCGGTGCGTAATAGGAACGCATCCAAGCCGCCACGACGAGGCCGAGGTTTAGGAAAACCCATGCCAATAAGGCCAGCAAAGTCATCAAAATGAGCTTGCCTCGCCGCCATTTGGTTGCGCCCGCGGTCTTGGTTGTGGCAGTCTCTTGCAATGCGCTATTCAATTCGACCTGCCACGTTAGAGGATGCAGCCTCTATTCAAGCAATCTATGCTCACCATGTCAAAACTGGCACTGGAACCTTTGAACTGGAGCCGCCAGACTTAGCGGAAATCCAAAGTCGGATGACGAAGATTGCAAAGCGGGGTAGCCCTTGGTTGGTGGCCTGTAACGACGAGGGATACATTATTGGCTATGCCTATGCTGGGTCGTTCCGGGAGCGGCCAGCTTATAACTGCACGGTGGAAGACTCCATTTACCTCGGCCCTGAAGCCATTGGCCGCGGTATTGGTCGAGCGCTTTTGGCCGAATTGATCGCTCGCTGCACCGAAACCGGCTATACTCAAATGCTCGCCGTCATTGGCGACAGCGGCAATCTAGCCTCCATCGGTCTGCATCGGGCAATGGGGTTTGAGGATGGCGGCGTTCTACGCAATGTCGGCCACAAATTTGGCCGTTACCTCGATGTGGTGATTTTGCAGAAAAGTCTGTGAACAAGTCGCCAGAAACGGGGAATCATTGTTTCGTGTTGGCGCGATGTTGTTAAGCTGGTTTTAACCATGCCTCGATCTATATGTAGGGGCGAACAGCACGAAACACACACGATATAGGGGCGATCAATGGCATTTGGTGATAATGGTACGGGCGTCGGATTGGTCACACCATCTCATAGTTACAAGCCATTCCGTTATCCTTGGGCCTATGAGTTCTGGAAGCGCCAGCAACAAGTTCATTGGTTGCCTGAAGAAGTGCCGCTGGGCGAAGATTGCAAAGACTGGGCGACCCGTCTGAACGACAATGAGCGCAATTTGCTGACCCAGATTTTCCGCTTCTTCACCCAATCCGATGTGGAAGTGAACGACAATTATATGGAGCGTTACGCCCGCGTCTTTAAGCCGACCGAAGTCAAAATGATGCTGTCGGCCTTCTCCAACATTGAGACCGTGCATATAGCCGCTTACGCGCTCCTGCTTGAGACCATCGGCATGCCCGATTCTGAGTTCTCGGCCTTCATGGAATATGAAGCGATGCGCGACAAGCACACCTATATGCAGGACTTTGGGGTCGACACCGAAGAAGACGTGTTGCGCACCTTAGCAATGTTTGGCGGCTTTACCGAAGGCCTCCAGTTGTTTGCGTCGTTTGCCATGTTGATGAACTTCCCGCGCTTCAACAAGATGAAGGGCATGGGGCAGATTGTGTCTTGGTCAGTTCGCGATGAAAGCCTGCATTGCGAAGGCATGGTCAAATTGTTCCACACCTATGCCCGCGAAACCGGTAAGCTTTCTGCTTCGGTGAAAGACGATATCGTCGATTGCTGCAAAACCGTGGTGAAGCTGGAAGACAAGTTCATCGATTTGGCCTTTGAAATGGGCCCTGTGCAAGGCATGGTTCCAGAAGATATCAAAGCCTATATCCGCTACATCGCTGATTGGCGCTTGTCGCAACTCGAACTGCCAACCGTTTATGGCGTGACCGAGCATCCATTGCCGTGGCTCAGCCCCATGCTGAACGGCGTGGAGCATGCCAACTTCTTTGAAGCCCGTGCGACCGAATACTCAAAAGGCGCCACCAAGGGCGATTGGCACGGGGAAGAGGGTGTGTGGTCGATGTTTGATCGCATGCTGCAAAAGCGTTCTTCCGAAGATGCGCTCTAGGCCCTTCTAATTGAACATTCGTGCCGCTTGCGCGGCATGAATTGCCTACTAGTTCCAAAACTTATCACCAAAATAGCTGAATTTATCAAAGATTTGGCTGGCACGCTTCTTGAAGTGAGATCATCGAACAGGATGGTCTCACATGCGCCTCAATCTCATTCCCGTCGACAGTCTGACCCGCATTGCATGGGCATTGGTTGATGCCCATGGCGATGAAGCCCTCGGTGTTGCTGATCGCACAATACGCGAGCTGGAAAGCGAAGGCTCACCTGTTGTGGCAGATGCCTGGCGGGGCTTGCGCTCTGTTTTAGAGGACGTGCTGGGGGGCAGGCTGGGCCGCGACACCCCCACCATCCACTAGCGCCAGATCCAGACCAATAGTGCGGTAACCCCAATCAATAGGGCCGCTTGGATGCGATAATTCTGCCAGAGCGGGCGGCTCCGCAGGTGCTCGGTCTCAGCATCATAGTCAGCCTTGCGCCACATCAGGGTTTCAATCTGGGCGAGTTCTGGCGCAGGGGCGAGGAGCGAGCCTAGAACCGTTGCGACCAATGCCACCGCGAAAATCACCACTGCGGCAATCAAGAAGTGCATGTTAACGGACTTCTCCATCGCAATGGTGATGAACAAATAGATGCCACACATCGTGCCAAGCGTCAGTCCAATCTTGGCACCGGTTGCGTTCGCCCGCTTCCAGAACAGGCCCAAGACAAACAGGGCCACGATCGGCGGCACCGCATAGGCCAGCACGGCTTGGATATATTGCCACAGTGAGTCTGCGTGTTTTTCGATAACGGGGATCCAAGCAATCGCCAACACCATCAAGACAAGGGTGGTGATCCTACCGATCCGCACCAGGGCTGTCTGGCTTAAGTCTGGCGCGATCTTGCGCGCAAAGTCCATCGTTACAAGGGTTGAGGCCGAATTGAAGGTCGAAGCGATGGACGACATGATCGCAGCCAAGAAGCCTGCAATCACAATCCCGACAATCCCAACAGGCAAAAGATCAAAGATCAGGGTCGGATAGACCATGTCGCCTTTGGCCAAGTCTGGATAAATCAGGATGGCCGCCGTGCCGGGCAGCACCATCAAGAACAAGATTGGCAGCTTCAAGACACCGGCAAACAAGCTACCCCAACGCCCATGATCAAGGGTTTTGGCGCTCATGACTCGTTGGGCCATGAATTGGTTGGTGCACCAGAAGTAAAAGCCTAGAAGCGGCACCCCTGTAATCAGGCCAAACCACGGTACGCCTTGATCGTCATTGGGCCGGATCAGGCTGAGTTTCTCTGGGTCAACTTGGCTCATCACAACGTGCCAACCACCAGCCTTCGCAAACGAGAAGTAGGCGATGAAGACAGATGCGCCAAGCAACAAAATCGTCTGGACCACTTCGGTCACCATCACGGCGCGCAGTCCCCCCAAAGCTGTATAAAGCCCTGCCGTCACCGCCAATATGGCTGCAATTTCCCACAACTCGAGACTTGGGAAGAGGAGTTTGAACAGGATCGCACCACCAAATAAAGTCGCGGCGGTGTCGACGACAATATTGAGGAAAATCGTCAAGCCTGAGAAATAAAGCCGGATGGAGTTGGAATAACGCCGCTCGAGAAACTCGGGCATGGTGTAAACTTGGCTGCGCAGCACGGCAGGCAACACAAACACGCAATAAATTGCCAGAATGACGGTGGCCATCCACTCGTAATTGAACACCGAAATGCCAATCGTATAGGCAGCCCCCGCAAGGCCGATCAACGTCGTGGCAGAGATATTGGAACCGATGAGGGCGAGGCCAATGGTTGGCCAAGTCGCAGAGCGGGAGGCGAGGAAATAGTCCTTGGCATCTGTCTGCCCGCGTGAGGCGACCAAGCCTAATAGGATGATACCCACCATGTAGCCGATGACGATGATCCAGTCCAAGCTCGCCATCGATGCTTGTAGCGTGTCCATGTCTCTTCCCCCAGATGTGACGGGTTATCTGCGCAACCGTCCGATCACGCTAAAGTGACCACTCTCGTTCGACAACCATTGAAGCGTGAGTTTTCACAGCGCCTATACGCCACGGCATTTCCGCCCTCGCAAGGCTTGACCCGGTTCCAAACTTCAACGGATACTGGCCTAAGTTAGCCGCCAACGCGCTTTAGAGGCTGGTCAAGATGTTAGATATACTCGAATCCTTGGTTACAGATCAGCCGCTATGGCACTTGTGCCTGATCTTGCTGGTCAGTCTGGTCGTTTTCGAATTCTTGGGCCGGAAGCTGCGCCAAGTTTTGCGTCGTCGGGTTGGTGCTCTCTCTGATGACAAGCCAGATGGGGTGGACTATCTGCTTTCCAGCGTCTTTTCTCTGTTAGGCCTTTTGATTGCTTTCACCTTTGGCATGGCCTTGGACCGTTATGAGTCGCGTCGCGATCTGGTGGTGCAGGAGGCCAATGCAATCGGTACCGCTCATATCCGTACCGCTTTCGCCGCTGAGCCTTTGGGTACGCAGCTGCGAGAACAATTGGAGGCCTATGCCAAGACGCGCTTGGCTTATGGTCAGGCTGCCTTCCACGATAAGCCACCCTTGGCTGCTGAGGCCGAGCGTCAACGCGCCATGCTGGCGACCCTTGGCATCGCGGCCACCCAGAGTGTTGCGTCTGCCCCGATGGGCCCTGCCGTCATGGCAAGCGTCAATGAGGTTATCGATGTCGGCAGCGCGCGCGAGGCGATCAATCTCGCCAAAGTGCCAACCAGCGTTGTTGCGATGTTGATCGGTTATGCCTTCATTGCAGCCTTTGTTCTGGGCTACTCCCAACCCATCCTAAGCCTTGTGCAACGGATAGGTAACGGCTTGCTATTTCTGCTCCTAACCCTCTCGCTTGTTACCATCTTTGATCTCGACCGCCCGGCAACTGGCACCATCAAAGTCAGCCAACAGCCATTGGTCGACCTCATTCGCGGGTTTAAGAATTAGCGTGGGCCCTTCGCGCCAGACGCAAGGGCTTCAATGATTCGACATTCAGATATGATCCCACCCGCGCATTGGCTGACGAGGCTTCGCAGTTGAACCTCTAGGGCTTTGAGATCAAGGATTTTTTGTTGGATCTCAGAGAGTTGTTTGCGCGCCATTTTATCGATCGTGCTGCAATCCTGTCCCTTGTCATCCGACGCCGCCAAAAGCTGACGTATCGTGGTCAGATCAAATCCCAATTCGCGCGCGCGGCGGATGAAGCTTAGACGGTCTGCGTCTTCTGGCTGATAACATCGGTAATTTGACTCCGTGCGCGGCGGTGAACGTAAAAGCCCAGCCTTTTCATAGAACAGAACCGTTTCAACCCTAACGCCTGCTCGCTTGGCTAGATCACTGGTTCGCATCTCTTGACCCTGTAGTTACTGCAGAGCTTAGGGATACATCTGGCGACACATGAGTCAACGGAGAAATCGCGATGGAAGTGCTCTTACTGGTCTATGTTCTGGTCTATTTGACGGTCACCTTTGTGTGGCCAACTTGGCGACTTTGGCGTGTTCATGGAATCAATGGATTGGTTCTGCCGCGGGACGACAGTGCCCATGGTTTGATCGGCAAGTGGTTTAAAGGCCTAATGGCTTCAATCTTGGTCTTCGCAATTCTTCTTGCTGCTGGCGTCAGCCCCGCGCAGTTCGGTCCTATTCCATGGGCCAAAAATGATGCTGTGCAGCAAGTTGGCCATTTGCTTCTGCTCGTATCCTTGGGCTGGATAACAAGCGCACAATATCAAATGGGCCGGTCATGGCGTATCGGCTTTAACGAAGATGAGATGCCCGACTTGGTCACATCCGGCTTGTTCGCAAGATCGCGCAATCCGATTTTTCTCGGCATGCGCGTGACCCTTTTAGGGCTATTCCTTGTCTTCCCATGTGCCGTTACTTTGACAATTCTTGCCCTTTCCGAAGCTTTGATCGCCATTCAAGTCCGGCTAGAGGAAGCACATTTGAGCAAAAGCTTAGGTGACAAATATCTAGCCTATGTGGCGGTCACGCCCAGGTGGATTTAGGATGTAACCCACACCCGCCTCAGCGCATCGCCCTTGGAGGTGCTGCGACTTCAAAGGCTCCCAGCCTAACCGCTGAGAACTCGCGTGGCACGGGAATCGCTTCTCCAGATAGGCTTGTCCCAAACAGACACAAACGCCGTTGGCATTGTCTGGGACCCAATTTGGAGTGAAGAGAATGCGCAAACCAGTCATCGTTGCTACAGCTATCGTCGCTGCTGCTTTGGCAGCAGGTTTTGCCTTCGCAGGCGTCCAAACCACCCAGGGCCAAGCCAGTACTCCAGAGCGGGACGCAACCTATCGCAGCTGCTTACAAGCAGCGGACGCTAAGTTCGACGGCCTCAACCTCGACCTTCTGGTTGGCGAAGCAGCTGACAAGGTCGCCTTACGCAATCGCGCTATGCGTGCGCATTGCGACGCCTACCGCGCAGACCTCACCGCCCGCTGGAACGGCTTTGCAGACTCCTGCCAAGATACTGCCGCTTACTCTGGCCTTGAAGGCAAGAGTTTGAGTGTCACCAGCGTTTCCAAAATGCGCCAAATCTGCACCGCCATGACGGTCACCAAGTCGGCGGCGAAGTAGGGCTTTGGGGGATTGGACACGAAGGTCTTTTGCGACTGCTCGTATTGCCAAATGATCATGCAAAGCAAACTTGTCCCGGGCTGGTTGTAAATCGCGCTTCGGGTTGCGGTTGTCCCTACTTCTGCTATGCCTTGGATCTAGCCTCAAATTGCCATTGTCTGCGTTTAGGGACCATGCTTGGGTGTTGGCTTGGTGAAGACATTCTGGGGGAAAGCATGCGAGACACGAAGCCCCTCCTTCTGGTTTTGTTGGCATTGCTTGCGCTTCTAGGCGTAGGTCTCATTGTGCTTGCGAATTTCGGCGACGCGTCTGTTGTTGCCGCTACTGGAGGCATCTATGGCGCACTGGAGTCAGCCGGCGAGCAAAACAATGTCGCTCTACGCAATGATCTCTACGCGACGGTGTTGCGCCTCAAGGAGCCGTGGGCGGCAGTCAACTTAAGCGGCGTCATCGCGCTGTTACTCGCGCTTGTCGCGTTGGTGATTCTATGGCGGAAACGCGACTAGCATATCCGTCCGGCTGACCTACCCCAGTCCTGCCTCAGTATTTTCGGGCCGGCAATAACTTGCGACCGGGCACGGCGTTGGCTGTCGCAAATTGGCCCCGGCCCTGCCCTGAGACGGCTCGACATTCGTGTCCTCCCTGCGTTGCGCAAGCCAGCTCGATGAAGGCCAGGAAATAGGTGGCTCAGTGATCGTAGCGGTTTGGGAAGCGTCTGCTGTGGCTTGTGGTCGCCCCTCGATTTGCTGTAACAAGTCTTACCGGCTGGATTGCGATCCTTTGGGACACTTGGCCGCCGCTGGAAGACCATTCGTGAGAGGGGGCAAGCCATGAGTGCATTCCGGGAAGCCATGCGCCGGGTCATCACGGGCGACGACGCCGACGGCAAATCGGTAATCATCATCGACGGCGGGCCGTCCTCGGAGATCGGCGATCCTTGTCTCGGGGGCCTGTTCGAGATCTGGGAAGACTGCGCGTCGGGGCCGCTCGATCCCCAGGTGCACGACGACCTGGGCACAAAGCGTCCGGTGCTGGGCCCGCGTGCTGGCAATGTGCAGGTGCGCTGGTTCGTCATCACGCCGACGCCCGATGGCGTGCCGAAAGAAGCACTCGACGCGGCGGTGCGTGACCGCTTCGCAGACTTCGACGGTGCCCATCACATCATCGACCAGTCGCGCCATTCCGCGATGCACGAGACACATTCGATTGACGTGATCTGCCTGCTCCAGGGTGAGGTGTCGTTGACTCTGGAAAATGGGGAGACACGGATCAGGCCGGGGCAGGTGGTGATCCAACGCGGCACCAACCACGCATGGACCGCGCACGGCGGCCCAGCACTTCTGCTGGCAGTGCTGATCGATCGGCCGCTCAAAGGGCATTGAGCCATGCAAGCGCCTCATCGGAGCCATCATCATGCTCGCGAAAGTCCCCTGATCATGACCGGCCAAGCCCTAAACCGGCCACATTGTGAGGCCGCTATTACAACACGCTTTGGGACACGATCCTGCCAAGTTCTGTCGCCTAAGAGGACAAAGCCATGAAGGCCGTGAACAAACGCCTAGTTTGCGTCGTGATCGAGGTCTTGAGTTAGGTTGATTGGGGTTTGGATTAGAAGCCAATAACGTGTGGACTTAAGTGTGCCAGTTTCAACAAGCGCGCCTTTCTCAACAAGGTCACTTAGATCACGGGTTGCTGTTGCTCGGGAAGCACCCGTGATTGTGATGTAGTTAGCGGCGCTCAATCCGCCTTTGAAACTGTCGGGACCTTCACGGAATAAGCGCTGAAGGGCACGTTGTTGACGCTCATTAAGCTGACCCCGCAATCGATCATACATTTTTGTTTTCTCGATAAGAAAATCGATCATGCGTTGGCTTTGAGCTTGCGCATCGAGGACTGTCTGGCAAAAATACGCAAGCCATGGGGTGATTTCCAAGTCCTTATTGTTGTTCTCAAGTGCATCATAATAGGCATTGCGGTTGCGATGAATTGTTTGGGACAATGCTATAAGTGTTGGTCGCCCGATACCTTGGGCAAGGGCCTTTTCCGCAAGTGCGCGGGCAATGCGGCCATTGCCATCTTCAAAAGGATGGATCGACACAAAATAAAGATGTGCGATACCTGCGCGGATAAGTGGCGATAATGGTGATGCGCCGTCCTTAGATGTCTCAGAAAACCACTTGATGAACGCTGTCATCTCAGAACGCATGTCATTTGCAGGAGGTGCTTCGAAATGTACTTTTGGTTTATAGATTGCGCCCGAGACAACCTGCATGGGATCGCCTTGGCTTCGGTATACTCCAATCTCACGCAGATTATGGCGGCCGTTTGTGACCATGCGGTGCCAATTGAACAAAGTGTCGTCATCAAGCGACTCTGCAAAGTTACGATACAAATCTATCATCAATTCTGAAATGCCGCGTTCGGCAGGCGGCACACGCTTTTGTTCAGGAGACAAACCAAACTGCCCCAAGATCGACGATTGCACACTGTCACGGTTGAGAATTTCGCCTTCAATTTCGGACGTTTTCAATGCCTCTCCTGTAAGCATATCTACCAGCACTAACTGGCGCGTTTCATCGTCAAGATGTTTCGCTGCACCGATTTGAATGCCCGTGTTTTGCATGAATTGCGCTTCAAAACCTGCTACAATCTCCGCATCCCAACGAAAGCTGGGCCAATCCTTATGCTGCCAGTTCCAACCCATGAGTTTTAAACCTTCCAATTATAACTCACAAATTCTCGCAAAATGAGGCATAAAGCAAGTGTTTATCACTCATGTTTAGCGGTCCAGTTTGCAAGGCCTACTCCGCGGATGCAATGCTATCTGCTTAGAGTGCCATTGGAGTGATGGTGCCGCCTAGGTGACTCGAACATCTGAGCCCCGCATTTCCCTAGGCGCGGCCTGTGGCAACGGTGTTCAAAGTTTAAGTCAGATTGAAAAGGTCGGGGACCGGCTTTCGCCGTCGAGGCGGCTGGCACCTTTGTTGTCACCCCACTAGTACCGACAGCGCACAAATGATTTTGATACGCCCCAAAATGGGTTTGGCTTTGCCTTGAGGTGTCTTCCCATCAGACATCTCCGCATTCGGATTAGGAGCGGAACAAGGTTTGGGCCAGCATCTGAGAGCAGTAAGAGGTGCGCCAAAGTGGATCTGTTGAGCTCGCCTAAATGACTGATGTTGGCCGAAAGGGGATGGTCTGGCTTGGGGGAGGTTGGGTCCGTAAGTTGCCATTTCCAGGCATTGAACGCTAACCGCCACTTCCGATCCTTCATGTCGATCACCATCGGAGGGTCAAGACTCGAAACGCCATCAAATGATTGGCGATCAGAAACCACCACAGCGGAAAATCCGTACGGGTCAGTCGGATGTCGCCAATTGAATCATCACGGTCAAACAAGCGGTGGCCGATCAAGCCCGGCGTGACATGAGCAATCGGAAAGCCGATGATCGTCCATAATGGCCACACCGTGAGGCTCGCTCCGATTACACCCAGGCCCGCAAAAACGCCAATGATATGAAGTGCAAGGTTGATGGGGTGCTGATGATCTGCACGATACGCTGTCGCATAAAACTCGCTAAATGACATTCGCTCCTTACTCGTGTCTGGCATTGCCATACTCCTTCCAAATGAACTTGCTGTACGATATGAGTGATCGCTCATATTTCCTACTCGCATTCACCAGTTGTTCGCATGGAACCCACCAATGTCTCTTGGTCCCCGAAAAACGCCTAAACAAGGGCGCGCCCGCGCGACGTACGACGCGATACTGGAGGCTGCTGCTCACATTATTGCTGGTCAAGGTCTTGCAGCTTTTAATACCAATGCGGTCGCCGAGCGTGCCGGCGTCAGCATCGGCAGCCTGTATCAGTATTTTCCGAATAAGGACTCTCTCATGGCAGCGCTCATCCAGCGGCAGCAGGAAGCGCAATTAGCCACGCTTCAAGCTGCGGCAGAAATGATTGGGTCTGAAAAGACGCTGGAGAAAGTCGTGCGCAGCTTGGTGCGCGCTGCGATGCAGCATCATCGTGAAAACGATCTGCTTGCGTCAGCGATTGATCATGAAGAAGCGCGGCTGCCTGTGGACGCCTTGCTCTCTTCATATCTCGAAAAAGCGGGGGCGGTCGTGGAGGTGATGCTGGAGCGATTTCAGCACGAAATACCTTCCATCATGCCCAAGGTCGCTGCGCGCACGCTTCCGGCGCTGGTTCGCTCCGTAACCGATGCATGGGCGAACCTTAGGCCACCGCAGTTGGAAAAGGCCGAAGAGGAGGCGGTGCGAGCCGTACTGGGATATCTGAGAATTGGTGGCGAATAGGCTTGAGCCGACGGATATACGAGCTGGCTCCAATAGACTTAAGCAAGGGGCGGTTTGGCAATATTGAATTGCAAACTCGACATTGCGGAATCCTAGCCCATGCCGCCATTTGTATGACGTCAAGCTTTGCGACCTATGGCTGCTTGTTGGACAACCAAGTTTCCGTCAGAAGGCCAACCCTGGCGCAAAGCAGACCCGGGGCTTACCTGTACAGTTGGTCTCAGAACCCCAGCGAAGTTTCAGCTGATCACGTTCTTTCTGGGCATTTGGATTTAATGCATGGAGCACCGACACTAGAAGAGGTCGGCACCGCGTGATGCAGAAACGAACAATGTTTCGGCCCGCTGCGTGTAACGGCGCTTGCAACGGGGCGGAATTCGCCCATAACTTTACCGATAGTACTTTAGCAAGCATGCCGATGATCGGCTCGGCGCGCGGCAAAAAATCGTCTGGCGACAGACAAAGCGGGAAGTAAGAATGGTCGATATCATCAAACGTACGACCCTTATGGTGCGCGACGCAGAACGGGCCGCTCATTGGTATGAAACTGTTTTTGGGATGAGCCGATGGATGGATGTGCCTTTCACTTTGTCAGGCACTCAGCTGGCGGCTGGCAAAAAAGGTGATCAGACCCGATTGGTGATCCTTAAATGCGACCATGATATGATCGGGATGATTGGCCTTCTTGAATGGCTCGACCCAAAGCAGGATGCGCCCCTCGAATTGCCAACAAAAATTGGCTTCGGCGCACCAATTTTTGTTGTCGCTGCCAAGGATTGCAGGGCATCTGTCGAGCGCGCGCGCGCCTTAGGATCGTTCATTTATTGCGAGCCCTGTGATTCAACGGTCACGGGTGCGGATGGAAACGAAAAGCAACTAATCGCGGCCAGTTTCTTTGACCTAGACGGTTACTTTTTCGAAGTGAATGAGCACATTAAATGAGAGAACTCGCCGCCTTTGACGCTTTAGCGGATGGCAAGTCCATCCATGACGACGCTAATTTCAGCTGGCGCGTGGCGCGCCATCCGGTTGGCAATGTCACACCAGATGACTTCAGCTGGGCACAAAGTGCGATTCCCGAGCCAGAGCCGGGGCAGGTCTTGCTCAAGACACACTACCTTGGCCTTGCGCCCGTCATGCGCATGTACATGATGGGCGGCAGCCCGTCGGGCGAAGTGCCGCTCGGGATCGGCGATGTCATCCATGGCCGTGGGGTCGCCCAGATTATCAAGTCGCGCAATCCCAATTGGCGCGAAGGTGACCTCGTACAGGGCCAAATGGGTTGGCAGACTTACAAAGTCTCGTCCATGACCCCGCAAGAAAAATTCTTTCCAATGCCAAAAAATGGCCTGCCTGCAGCGCTAGGGTCAGGCGTACTGGGGATGACGGGGCTCTCTGCCTATGCGGGCCTGTTTCCAACTGGCGACCCGCGCAAAGGCGACCTCATGGTCTTATCGGGTGCTGCCGGTGGTGTTGGTTCAATGGTCAGCCAGATTGCAGCCAATGTGGTTGGTTGTGATGTAGTTGGCATTGCCGGTGGGGCGGGCAAATGCGCTTTTGTGCGCAATCATGGCTGCTCTGCAGCAATCGATTATAAGAATGAAAATCTGGTCGAACGGCTCGATGCGCTTAGGCCGGATGGCATTGATCTGTATTTTGACAATGTCGGTGGAGAAACCTTGGAAGCTTGTATGGAGCGCCTACGCATGCATGCGCGCGTGATTCTGTGCGGGTCAATCAGCGAGTATGCACGCACCGACCCTTTCGCTTTGGCCAATTATACAAGACTTCGCAGAACCGATAGCCGCATGCAGGGCTTCTTTGTTTACAATCACATTAACCGCTGGGACGCTGTTATGGCGGATCTGGCGGGCTGGATCCGTGAAGGCAAGCTGAAGCCAGTTCAAGACATCATCACGGGGTTCGAAAACATGCCCAAGGCCTTGGCCCAACTTTACTATGGTCAAAATGTAGGTGTGCAATGCTGCTCGGTTCGCGGCGAACCAAAGGATTGGCGATGACGGGTCTTCGTTTCCAGCGCGGGAATTATGTTGTCGCCGATTTGGATCGGGCGTTGACCTTCTATCAGGATGTTCTGGGTTTTCAGGTGACCTACATCCTGCCTCCCAATCCAACGAGCTATTCCTATTCGGTGTTCGCTATTCCGGCCGAAGCCGTGATGCGCTTCTGCGTGTTGTCAACACAAACTCAAGTGCGCGTTATGGCGCTAACAGAGGTCGCCAACCTATCCTTGTCTGCAGTCCCCCATCCTCGTCGGTCTGCAATTGTCCTGGAGATTGACGAGCTTGATGCAGCAATTGCTGGCGCGCTCGCCTTAGGTCTCACCGTCTTTGATGAGGAAGTTTTGCACACCAAAGATGGGCGCATCGGCCGCGAAATCGGGATTGTCGACTTTGATGATAATCTGGTGGTGCTCTACAAAATTCTAGGAGAAGCATAATGGGGGATCGTTATCCGACAGCGCGGGCAGGCTGGACGCTCACCGTCATGCTGACCATTGCATACATTTTCTCTTATCTAGATCGAAACATTCTTGGCTTGTTGATTGGTCCGATCAAGCAAGATTTGGGTTTGCGAGATGATCAATTAGGCTATGTCATTGGTCCGGCGTTCGCGATTTTCTACGCGACAATGGGCCTTCCTTTTGGCTGGCTGGCAGATCGCGTCAAACGAACCCGTTTGGTCGCAGCCGGTATTGCCTTTTGGTCGTTGGCAACCGCTGTGACGGGCTTCGTAACCGGCTTCTGGCAATTGTTCGCTGCCCGAATGGCCGTCGGGATTGGTGAAGCGGTATTGAGCCCATCAGCCATGTCGCTCATCGGTGACAGCTTTCCTGAAGAAAAGCGCGCACGACCCGTTGCTTTTTATTCCGCTGCGCTCTCGCTAGCGGTTGGGTTAAGTGCCATCGCGACCTGGGGCATCATCAGCTGGGCCAAAGGCTCTGCCACCATTGCCGTGCCACTTCTCGGCGACTTAAAGCCGTGGCAGTTTTCCTTTGTTGCCGTCGGTCTGCCGGGATTGTTGGTCGCACTGATATTCCTGCTTCTGCCCGAACCGCCGCGTCAGCCCGCCGTCAAAGGCGAGGAAGGTAATGGCGTGCGCGACGCTGCGCGCCTGATCGGAGGGAACTGGCAAGCCTATTTGGGTGTGATTTTGTTGGTCTGCGTCATGACGACAGTGACATATGGCCAAGGCAGTTTTGGTCCCGCTGCGTTTAACCGTGCCTATGGTTGGCCGACAGAAATATACGCGCTTTACAATGGTATCGGCACGATGATCGTTGGGCCCGGGTCACTTGTTTTGACCAGTTGGCTCATTATGCGGATGCAGGCCAAAGGCATGTCTGATGCCCCCTATCAGGTTAGCATGTGGGCCTTTATCATGATGGTTGTGCTGTGCACCCTGCCGTTTCTCGTAAACATGCCTGTGGCCACATTGGCGCTGAACATTCTAAGTACTGTTCCCCTGTCGATGCTAACTGCTGGGGCGATGCTGGCGCTGTTGGCGATCACACCATCATCCGTGCGCGGCCAAGTGGTTGCGCTTTATTATGTTGCGATCAATATCACGGGCTTGTTCCTTGGACCTACAACGGTGGGCTGGCTGTCGACCAACCTGTTCGGCGAAGCCAACTTACGTTGGGCGATTGCCATATTGCCCGTCATCTTTGGCGTTATTCCTCTGATTTTGCTGCCAGCGATTGGTCGAGCCTATCGCTTACGCCTTGCTGCGCTGGAGCCTGCCAGCACATAGGCCTCAAACTTGTGTGCCAGACTGGCCAGATGTCGGCGATCAGGTGCAGACGGTGGGCTAGGGGCCAAAGCTGAATTCTCTGCATTTGCAGATGACGTTGATGCAACCATTAGCGCTGCAGCGCGCGCGATGGAAAAAATCTAGAACCCTTTTCTATCAAAACCTGCGCCTACGATGAGGATGCAGTCGCGGGCTAACAATTTCGAACTTGGGTCCTCACCGTGTTTGGCGGCCGCCTTTGAATGTCACGCAAGACTAATTGTAAATGCTCTGCTACCCATCGCTGCGCCTTTAAATGTCTGCTTTGGAGAATGGAGTAATACTTTCCGGTAGAGCGCCTGTGGCGCATGTGGGACTATCCGAATTTCGACAGAACTTGGCCGAAAGCGGATAATCTGGTTTCTAGGGTTTTATCAATTTTGGCTATGTGAAAGGACCCTGCCTATCGCAAGATCGTCCAAAAAGGACGTGTCCAAGAAGCCTCAGCCTTAAGATGCACTTCGATAGCGTGCTTGTGCAAAACCATCGGAATTGGCCGTCAGATCGCCGGATATATGATGCAGGCCTGCAGCCGTCGTCATATGTATGGCAGTTCCAGCGGGGCCTTGGACGCGCGCGAGAAAGCCGTCAGCTTCGCGGGTTAGTTCAACATGCACATCGCCGACAGGGGTTGGAAAGACGCCCGACGCGTGATCGAGATTAGCCAAGTTCGGCGCGACACCAATGCTGCGATACCCCGGTGACAAAGGATAAACGCCCAGCACGCGGCGGCTCAATTGCCAAGTAGGGGAGGCCGAGAAAGCGTGGCAAAGACTAGCGGTCGGTTCAAAACTCTCCCATAAAGTGGTTGCGCCGCGTGCGAGCATCGGACCAAAACGCGCGCGCATCAGCTCAATGGCGGCAGCCGACTCGCCGCGCTCGGCCAAAGCCTCATAGACGAAGTGGCTGTAGAAGGTATTGGCAAGGACCACACCACTTTCGGGATCCAATGTTTCACCGCTATTGGCTATTGGCGGGGCGGCGGTGAAGGTCAGGCGCTCCCCATCCGTGATACGCGCGATAGCAGATGCCGCGCGGCTGTCGGGCATCTCGCCCCACAACATGAGAGCTGCATTGGCATGTTGGGAAACACGAAGTTCCTGTTTTCCTGTTGAGGGGTCAAGGACGTCCACATAGACACCGCGCCTCTCATCCCAATGGAGCTCATGCAATGCTGTTTGTGCCTTGAGCGCGCGGGCTCGATATCTAGCAGCGGCCCGACCCATGTCGCAGGCTTCACACAATGCGGCGGCGGCTTTCCAAGCGCCGACCAATTGGGCATTCAAGGCAGCGGCAAAGCCATGGCGTCCTACACCCGCCCAGTCCATGAAATGCCAGTAGGGCATATTTGGCAAAAGCCCATTGTCAGCCAATAGTCGTTCAAACCACGCCAGAGCCTTTTGGATCGAGGGCATGATGGTCTCGATCGTGGCTAAATCTCCACTGTGCTGATAATGGTCACCCGCATTCAATATCCACTGCAGCGTCCAATCCGGGATCAAAAGTCGATTTGTATGATGGTCGCCGGGGGCAAACATTTGTGTCAGCCCGTCAGGTCGTTGGCTTTCCGCCGCTTGGCAAAGGAACTTCGCGTTTAACGGCACGATGCTTGGCCCAAACGCCGCCCAACCCACGAGATTTTCAACTGTCGCATCCCCAAGCCATTGGCGCTGCTCCCGGCTTGGACAATCTTCCCACGCATCATGCATACACATTTCTAGTGTATAGGCCCCTGTGGCCCAAAGCTCATTGAGAAAGGGATCAGAGCAGGTAAAACTGCCGCGTCTGTCGACCGGATAATTCTCAGTTTTGGCACCAAGGCCGGTTAATGTTAGGCCGTCTGGGGCATTGCGAATGACAACTTGCATCCATCGGATCGCGCACCATTCAAACCGCTCGAAGACTTGCTCACCTGGCCGCGCTGTATAGCGACAGATATGGGCATCGAGCCCCAGGAGCGGTGTCCTCGTAAGTCGCACATCTGCCTTTAGCCCAGCTGGGTCCCATTCACCCGGTAAATGCTCTGAGCAGGCAATTTCGATCATTTCGCCGCCCTTGGCGATCATTGAGATGCGTGGGCGAGCTGTGATGATGCGACCGAAATCGAGCAAGAAGGAGACATCTTGGTCTGACGTCGTCTTGATTGTGACATTGGCCTGCTCGGGCTTCAAAAGCTCCATGCGATCAGACACTGCGTCTTCAGCGCCAACCAGCAAATCTTCTTCATACAGGCGACGCTCAATGGGTAGACTGGAATCAGAACGTTGGCCTTTGATCCAAACCACGCGTTTTGCGCCTACCAAGCCATAGCGCATCGGTGGAATGCCGCGCGGCACAAGGGTCGGAAAAGGTTTGACTTCCAAACCGCCAAAGAAAGCCTCTGGTCCACCCCCGCCCGCCTGCAGGATTTGAGCCTCGTCCCATGCGGCATCATCAAAGTCAGGGTCCAACCAATTGTCCGGCAACAAATTGGCATTAAGGCTTTCGATAAAGCCAAGGCCATGATTGATCCGCGGAGTCGCTTGCTCCCAAGCATGGCTTTCTAGGCAGCGCCACGCGCCATCGCTAATTAGGCGTTGTGTCTGGGATGGTGTCGTAATCTGGCCTTCAACCCAAAGGCCACCCTCGCCAAACACAGGATTCCACATACCTTTGACGCCTTCGTAAAAGGCGGTATCGACGCCGTAGGTATGGATCAAAACACAGATTGCGTTCGCGCCAACACGCAGATGTGCCTCGATCGGCCAAGTATCATAGCGCTGGAACAAGGGGCTGCACCGAACCGGTCCCCGGCCAATTTCTCTTCCATTGACGAATGCCACATAACGTCCGTCAACTGTGATCGAGAGCTCGGTCTGGGTCGGCACATCCGAGACGTTTACCACCCGACGAAACAAGAACCACCGATTGGGCTTTTCTTTGCGTGCGCCGCGGCCGCGCGGGGCAGCCAACTGACCTATAGGGTCAATAGGCTGTCTTGGTGACCAGATGAAAGGGGCAGGTGGATTCAAGCGCATTGTTAAACGTCCCCGTTTCGAACTTCAAACACACCTAAAGGCAAAACAGAGGCCTTCTCATTGGCAGAGATCTTGGCTGACTAGAACAAACGTCTTCAGGAATGTGCTAATCGCAGGAAGATGCATTCCAGCCATCGAATGCACTAAGGTCAAGCACAACGGGAAGTTCAATACAGCTGCCCTAGACAGACACGGAAATACCCGCAGTCGTCCACCCCACCGAAAAGTTTTCCATAGCTCCCTTCACACACCAAAGCCGTCAAACCATGGTAGCAAATTGGTGGCAAACCTAAAATGGGTATCTTTCCCGACCCGCCGCAAAGCTTGGTCTCGGCTTTCAGTTGTTGATTTTTAATAAAAAACTGGTGCCGCAAACAGGATTCGAACCTGCGACCCCATCATTACGAAAAGTGAACCCCTCGTTTTTTCGCGTTTTCACGGCTTGTCACGATTTTTCGTAATATATTGCGCCACATAGATTTTATTGTAATGTTATGGGACAGCTTGTTACTGAATTTTTCCCATTTGGTAGCAAATTGGTAGCAAAAAAAGCTGAAAATGGGTCCAAACTTCGCCTTTTTTGAGATGATGGTGTCGCGTGATGGGGTCGATTGATAGCACAAAAATGGCATAGGAAGTTGACAATGTCAGACGTTTTGAAGGCAAAAATCAACAAGAGATTTGTCGATTCCGCGATGCCGCCCGAGACCGGCGACACGCGGATTTGGGATATTGAGCTGCGTGGGTTCATGCTCCGGATCTCGTCGAGTGGCCGTAAGACCTATTGCGTGAAGTATCGCGTGAACCGTCAACAACGATGGATGACGATTGGCGAACATGGTTTGCCTTGGACGCCGGAAGCGGCGCGCAACCGCGCACGGGAAGTCATCACTGAGGCGACCAAAGGCGTTGACCTATCAGAGACGCCGAGTGAACGGGTAAAGGCTTTGGCCGGAAAAGGTGGTCTGGTCATAGCGAAGGCCATGCGCGACGCCACCATCGGCCAGTTGTTTGAGATGTATTTCCGCGATGGACCTAGTGATAAGCCGCTGAAGCGGGAATCGTCTTGGTCGGTCGATGCCACATCTTATAAGCGCCACATCAAACCCCTTCTGGATGATGTCATTGCAAAGGACGTTCGGCCTAGTGATCTTGCCGCTTGGCAAAGGGACGTCGCGGCGGGCAAGACTTCACACGACATCAAGACTGGCCCCCGGGGCCGTTCGATTGTTAAGGGCGGACCTAGTGCTGCCTCCCGTGGAATGAGGTGCCTGTCCGCGATGTTCTCGTGGGCGATCTGGCGGGAGATTTTGGAAACCAATCCCTGCTCCAAAGTCCAGAAGCTGCGCGACAACCGGCGGGAACGATCCATCACCACGGAAGAGGCAAAGAAGCTTTGGACGGTCCTCGATGAGGCGCAAGCCGCATGGGTCATCGCGCCTCATTATGCCAACATCATTCGCCTGATCATGCTGACGGGAGCGCGCCGTAACGAAATCACTGAACTCAATTGGTCTGAAGTTGACATAGAGCGCTCGCGTCTCGTTCTACCGCCGATCCGAACAAAAATGGGTAGTCAGAATAAATCACGCACGATCATTCTGTCCGAGCAAGCGCGCGCTATCCTCGAATACCTGCCGCGATTGGGGCCTTATGTCTTTATGTCTCAAATCTCCGGTAAGCCGGTTTTGGGGGTCAATAAGGCATGGCTGAAAGTCCGCGAGCTCGCGGGGCTCTCAGATGTTCGGCTCCATGACCTACGCCATAGCTTTGCAACTTTCGCGGTCGAAGATGGTGCATCCCTCTATCTCGTAGGTCGAGCTTTAGGACATGCGAACGCATCATCGACTGAACGCTATGCGCACCCCGGCGATACTGCAGCGCGGATTATTGCTGAAAAGGTGGCCGAGCGGTTTGCCATAGGGCGGGAGTGATGCAACCATTTGGCGATAAAGCATCAATCTCAGAGGCCAAGTTGACGGAATATATCCTGTCTCCGAGCCATCGAATTGGCACCAACAAAGCAAGGGTGTTCAAATCGGCATTGGGCATCGGGCTGGCAGAGGTCGCTGTCTTGCGATCCGCTTTGCTCGACGCAGCCCGCACGCAAACTCCGAACTTCATCCGCCAGGACAAGTTCGGCCAGCATTACGCGATTGTCTTTAAACTTACCTATGGAACCAAGTCAGCTTTTGTGCGATCATTATGGGTGATACGGACTGGAGACGACGTCGCAAAGTTTGTTTCGGCCTTTGTTGTGACTGACAAGCGCGCCGGATCTGAGGACAAGAACCATGACTAAAGTGCAACTCAACTTGCTGGATGCTGTGGCGCTCTTGAGCGATCAGAGCGACTTGGGCCTCGTGCAAGGTCAGGTTGGAACCGTGGTCGAGTTGTTGGATGACGATTTTGCGCTCATTGAGTTCTGTGACCGAGATGGCGCGACTTTTTCGATGCCCACCTTGCCAGTCTCTTCGCTTCTTCGTTTGTCCTATGAGCAAGTCGCGGCTTAAGAAAATCCTTCTGTTGATTTCTAAGTTGGGGACGCCTGCTCACGGAATTGATTGAATCTTAGTACCCAAACAGATTGCCGCTTAAGTCAAACAAGCTTTTGAACATGTTAAATCCTGCAGGAACCCACTTCTTCTGCTTTTGAAAATATTGCCTCAACTGATCGAAAAACCTGAATGGCATTTTTAATGAAACCGAGCCTTGCAGCATTCCCTGTCGCGTTTTCTTTGATCTGCTTAGGCGCATGCGCAACGCAGCAAGATGCAACGCGGCCTAAGGCCCCTTTAAATCATACAATCTGTGAATCGAATGGAATTGAACTTATCCCGGCATTCGATTCAACCGAACTAATCATCTTTGGTGAGCAACATGGCACAAAAGAAATTCCGTTGTTTGTGGCGGAGATCGTTTGCGCCTTGAGTTCGACCGCTGAAGTGAACCTCCTGCTTGAGTTTAACTCAGACCAGCAACGTGATTTGACGAGGTTCTTGGACTCGCGCGGGAGCGATGCCGATAAGCGGCGCTTTATCGACGCGGTCTTCAGGCCGAAAGATCAACAGCACTATGGGCGCACCAGCGTCGCAATGTTTGAATTAATAGATCAGGCGCGACAGCTCAGAAGGAAAGGAAGGAAAATTTCAGTGATTTTCTTCGCTCCTGATGCGAACGTGCAAAACTTTGACCAGTCTGAGTATGAAGCTGATATGGCCCGAAACATCAGGGCTGCGGTTCTTACAAGCCGCAACGTAAAAAACATTGCCTTGGCTGGAAACTTCCATTCTCGTCGGATTTCTGATGTACGTGGATTGCAGGTCGTTCCAGCCGCCAGTCTACTGAGCGATCTGAAAATATTTTCATTGGTCTCGTCCGCTATAGCAGGTGAAGCGTGGCAATGTCGGCAAGATGGCTGTGGCGTTCGACCGATGCCAGGGACAACAGAGCCCCCAAAGCGCGGCGTCCGCGCCTTCCCAACCAATATGTCTGGCTATGATGGCGTGTTTTCAGTCGGAGCCCTATACACTTACTCAGTGCCCGCGGAGTAGGTTCCTAGTTGTCTTGCCTTTCCTGACTTGGCTATCAGGAAGCAAGGCATGCAGCATTCTAGATGGCATTAGACCCGCATGGCGCTTCTATTGGTTGAAGTAAGTCGCCTGGCTGACGCTAGCTTTGCGATGTATCTGTACCACCCGCGCTCCTTCGTCGACTCGCTTTGCGATAAACGCCTGCTCAGCGTTCTTCAGCTTCAATGGTTTGATTCCAAAGCTATTTATCCGGCCAAGGATAACCAGGGCAAGAACGCTCTAGTTCAGATTAGTCCGAATTTCAATCAGCAGGGCAAATACGTCGTTTGGGCGATTGAACACCTTCATCAAATTTGTTGCTAGGCGAGAGGTACTTTGAAGCCTTTAGAGTGAGCATGCAGCGGATGAAGTCTCTTCATCAAAAGTGAATTGAGTTCGACTAGAAGGATACAATTCCCAAATTGCCTCCCTGTCAGCGGTGGTTTCAGGAAACCACAATGTCCCGAACTGAACGCCCTTTAGGCAGTTTAGAACATTGCTGCGACTTGGGATGACCATTGCTCCCCTAACAAGGGGAAGCTGGTGACGCTTTCGCATTTCCGTCAAATCATACCACCCTGAATGAACATTTAGGGACATTGCTGCAAGCTGGTGCATACCACTATCCTTACGGAGACCGTCAATGCTCGCTTTCAAGACTTTTTCCCGATCAGAATCAGAGATCTGAGAGGTTGTCATGATTTGCGCTCGAAGCTCATCTTCCGCCTCTTGTGATGCTAAGGCAGGTGCTCCGTGAAGCCCTAGAACGGAGAACGAGTTGATGGAAAGCGTATTCGCGGCAGCGGCAATGTAGTTTGCGCAGCTCGACATACAAAAACCTTCAATTTGCACATTGATACGCCACTTCTGTATATACATTCCGGCAACGATCGCCGGTGTCGTGATGCCGCCTTGCGATGTGATTTGAAGGGTGTCGTTTGGACCTAAACGATGAGTCGTCAAACAAGACGGGAGTAGGTCAGTCGATCCTTCAAAGGTGAGCCACTTACTTCCACCTTGAACCCTTACTTCGCATTTGCTGTTTGAGTTTTCGAAGGCCCTTTCAAGCAGTTGCCGCAGCTCGCTTCGCCTCGAGTCAGATAGCGCCAATCTTTCGATCCTATCTTGTGACCAAGCCCGCCCCATCGAAGGAGGCCATGCAGTTATCGCAGCAAAGAGCCCGATAAGGTGCGCGGGCAAATTCCAATGACTTCTTCTCATAAAAATCCGATCAAAGGTCTTAAAGGTGTCAGCGCCTAGCTCAGTCTTGAGATCGTCGCGTAAGTAGATTCGGCTGATTATCGAAGTGCATCTTTTGATCTACTCAGTCGGATGTAGCTATCTTGGACTATCATCCGCCTTTGCATCCAGCTGCCTTGGAGTATTTCTGAGCAAGGAATCCAGTCGAATTGAAATCTCGCTGTTGAAGCGTTTATCGCTTGGTTGGCTCAACTTCAAATCCTCGGAGTCTTTTGAATACTGGAGGGTGCGCGCGGTTTTTCCCGGCATTTGCCCTTTAAGTGCTTAGGCGATCCAAGTGGAGGGCCATTTGATGTCGGCACTTACTCAAGGCCCACATGAAGCAAGGTAACCTTAACAAACGCCATGCTTTACCCAGCGTTATCGTGGCGGGGATTATTGTGAATAAGATAGAGGAGCAGTTTGGCGCGGCGCATTCGGAAGAAGTTAGCCCGGTCTCCAGACTCGCAGCACTGGAGGTTTCAGGCAGTTTCGACTTCATCGAATTTCATATTTTATGATGAATTCGTATTTTGAGTACGAATTGAGCGTTCAGAATACAAAAAATCCGAGATGAATTTGCTGGTTCGAGACTTGTCACTGAAGGGCGTTCGCAGCCGCCTTCGAGGCGCGGTAGCAAATGTTCGACGGCGCTTCACTACTTAGTTGGTTCAACCACCTCTTCGGATGGAAACACTACCATCAAGTTGTCGGCAAATGCCCGGTCCCACTGATCGGGGTTATGGCCATCGCTAAACCATCTTGCCTCGACATCGCCCCCTGAATTCTGAATAGCGGTGGTGGCTAGTTGCGAATTCACCAAAAAGGCCTCTTCATAATAACCGGCGCTAATTCGAAATTTTGACTTCATTACTGAGTTAGCGAAAGTTCCGAATTCTGGATTTGTCCCCGCGATTGACATTGGCCATGAATGCCCAAAGATGTCCGAGCGCTCAAGAGCTGCATTTAGTGCCAGAGCACCGCCCTGCGACGCGCCCGTAACCACCCAATCCATTCGCTGCTCAGACGCGGAGAACCGGTCGATCAACATCGGCCGCACCGTTTCAACCAAAAAGCTCATATACTGTTTGAACGTACTATCAGGTCTATTGGGACTATAGTCCTGCGCTCTCGCCACGTGTTGTGGGACGGCCCGAGGTGGACCTACAATGCCATCATTCCCGGCAACTACCCCAACCAAAATGACTGGCCGGATCTTCCCGTCTTTCACCAATGCTTCGGAAATCGAAGCAAAGTTTTCAGCATCACCGCCTTCGGAAATCACGACCGGAAAGCGATAATCTTGATCTTCGCGTGGAGGCACATAAACAACCACCGACCTCGTTTCATTGAGTTGCGGGCTAAAAACCTCATAACGCTCAATCTTACCTTTTAAGGTTTCGACTTTAGCTGGACCAGCCGGAGCGAGTTCGCCGCGGTATGTAAATGAGGTGCTGGGAGTAGGATCCAAACTTCGACTAGTTTGTTGGGAAATGGTTGCATACCGAAGACCCTTTAGTCGAAGCCGCATCACCCAAAGATCGGTGCCTTCAAACCGACGCCATACTCCATTTTGGATGCTGCAGCATGTTTCCGGCCCTTGAGAAACGCCCCGCATTCTGATGATTTCAGGATCGTCGACTGGACCACGCTGGAAAATTGTAAAGCTTTCGCCGTGAACTTTAAAAGCTATATCACGGTCCTTGAGTGCGCGACGAATGTCAGTCGATGACACGTCAGTTGTTGGAAGGTTGCAGAATCCTCTCATCGCATTAAGCAGCATCCTAGCATCGGCGGTCAGGTTGAGTGACGCTAAACGGTCTACATCAGCACACATCCTTTCCCCGGTCGGAGCCTTTGGTAACATCGCCCGCAATGCCAAGGCATCAATTTCCGGCTCTCTTTGGCTTGATTGAACGGGATTGGTTCGAGGGGCCTCAACGGGTGGCTGCACTTCACTACTGGCCTGCCAGTTAGGAGACAGCGGCTGGGGTTGACCCAATCCTGCAAGGCAAACGTTTCCGAGTACGGCCAAACAAGCGGCTAAAGACAGGGACGCTTTCAAGCCCATTCCTCGATCAAGTAAAGGCTAAATTATACCTTAAGTTGGCTGTAATTTGAAGGAAGAGTCAAGCGTGATGGGCAATTTGGTGATTGCCCAGCACGCCCATAGTTCAACTCTCTTTATCCAGACGCGCTTCCAAAAGCGAGAAAAATATGCCTTTTTGCTGGCTCATGGACCTCTTGTGCCGAGCGCTTAGATAGTCAGCGTGCCATTGCACATGACAGCGTCAGTCTGTGATTTTCGGCATGGGTTCGGCCTGCCAAGGCGAGCACTCGTTCTCCCCGTGAAACACGTTCCAATAGAATCCGAAGACTATATCGATCCCGTGTATCCATGTTTTGAAGGCGTAGCTTGTTCAAATATATGCCATCGGTTTGAGCGTCGGCCAAAAGCGGGTTGGACCACTCGGCCGGAGCTTGACGCCAATCCAAGCCCGGCCACAGTTTGGAAACAGCGAGCGTGAGTCGATAAATGTTTGTCAAAGTCGCCTTATCACCCCGATCCCGCGCGATTTGCACTTGTTCCTGGATGGTTGCTCCTGCGACCCGCTCCAATGCCTCGCCAAATAGTCTCTGCCTGTCTCGACTGATCTGTACTTGTTCCAAGGTGTTTGCGAGGATGATTTGGTCTGCGTTAAAGGTTTTCCTTAATTCGGAGAATAGAAAGCTCGGCGAAGCCTCTAGCGGTAAAACCCTGACGCCGTTCTCTCGAGCAATAAAGCCAAGATAACTGGGTTCGCCCCTTGATTTTATAACGCTATCCTTGTCGGTTGGGAGACTTTGTATATAGCTCGTGTCCGCCACTTCTAAAAAAACGGAAGTTGGGTTGAACTCTGAAAAATGTTGCGCAAACTGGTCAAACAAGGCTGGCTCGGGCCCAGTGATGTGACGGGTTCCGATGAAAAGCAACTCTCCACCACTTTCCTTGGACCTAAATCGAACTTCAGTCGTGCCAAGGTTAGTTGTGGATACCGACAGCGTGTAACGATCCACAGCCTTAGCTGGACTGGGATCAACTCCAAGGGACCCGAGGGTAGGCCTCGCCCCACAACCCGCCTGCCAATTAGGGGGGAGTGGCTGCGCCTGCACCAGATTGCCAAAGGCAACGGTCCCGGCAAAGGCCAAACTGAAACCAATAATCTGAAGTGCGTTCAAGAGTATGTCTCGACTAAGAAAAGCGAACCTAAACCTTAAGTCATCCGCATTTTTGAAAGGGAAGTCAAGCGCGAGGCGCTTTTTCCAGCGGACTCCTCAAGGAATACGTCTTGGCCATTTTTCTGGTGCCTGACATTTGTCGGACACTAATTTTCTTTACCGTGCGACCAAAATCAACGCAGTCATCGAAAGTCGAAACCATCTGATTTTGATTGAGGAGTTGATACATGGAGCGGCAACCAAAGAAGTCTGAGAAACTGGAAGTACGCTTGCCCTATGGGGAGAAAGTCCAGTTTATGGATCGCGTAACCGCCCATGGCCAATCGGTGAGCCAGGTACTTCGAGCTATGATCAAAGAGTATTCGAATCCCAGTGTGCCCAAGAAGGAATTGTCTACCTTGAAGCCTAGGGTCGTCAAAAAGCCTTGGGTGTTGGGTGGCCTGCTTCTCGTGGGCGCACTTGCTGGTGCCTTTCCCGCGTCGGCCAATCGTAGCTTGTTTCAGGTCTTTGATCGCGACAACAATGGCCGGATAACATCAGGTGAGATCACTTCTGAGGGCGACTTAGAGATTTTGAAGGCGATGGATAAGGATGGCAGTGGATGGATCTCGCCGCGCGAATTTGTATCGAGTGGCTCAGGCATAAGCTTTAAAGAGACCTCTGATGACTTTCACAATGGCAAAGTTGCCCGGCGTCTTAACTTCGTTCACGTGAAATTTGACCTGGCGGAAGACGGCAAAGTTCAGGAGCATTTGAAGACCGGCTCCATGGCGATACCTTTCGACATCAGCGAGGCCGATTTGGCAAAGATCAAAAGCCAGATCGAGCGCTCGTTTAGCCAACTCGAATGAACGGGAACTTTGTGCTTACTCACAATGCTCAAGCGAGCCCTATGCCCCGTGTTCGACCTGCCAGAGGCCAGGTCGAGAGGTGATGATGGGACGCGCCCCGCGTCCCGACACCTAATGGTGCGCCAGAACGTAATGGGCGGGTCAAGGTGGGCAGAGCCCCCTTCAAGAAGGTAACCTTGACGCGCCCAAACGCTCTGGCACTTGGCGAAGAATGACAAGCCAAGAGCTCACCGCCCATATTGGCTGGTGTTGGCGAACATGCGCTCCTGCGCCCACACATCAAGCGT